>LULK01000793.1_pt1 | contig 25475 bp, 25 predicted proteins | sample 728181 | NCBI WGS metagenome assembly LULK01 (sample SAMN03860291, study PRJNA289734) | marine metagenome | biome: seawater column; feature: ocean; material: water; isolation source: Red Sea water column Station 169 - depth 10m | place: Saudi Arabia: Red Sea | collected 2011-10-15 | depth 10 m | reverse complement strand
GGGTGTCCGTGCGGCGCCGCAGCACCGGCCAGGAGAGCAGTGCCCCCGCCAGCGCACCCAGGGTGTTGACCAGCAGGTCGTCGACGTCGAACTTGCGGTAGGCGCAGTCGTAGAAGCCCCACACGCCGGTGCGCTGGGTCATCTCGATCGCGAACGAGACCGCCAGGCCGGTCAGCGTCGCCACCACCACCCCGCGACGCAGCACCAGACGCACGAAGACCCCGAGCGGCACGAAGAGCAGCACGTTCAGCAGCACCTGCTGCACCGCCGGGTCGCGCAGGAAGACCCGCACCCCGTCGTCGGGGAAGCCCATCAGCCCGATCGTCCCGAGCAGGTCGGTCTGCGGCACCCGGCAGCGGAAGTCGCCGCGGTCCGGCAGCGGCAGCAGCGTGTAGGTCCACAGCGACAGCCCGTAGACGGCACCCGTGATCAGCGTCGTCAGGTCACCGGCGCCCAACCGCCCGTCGCGGCGGTACTCGTAGGCCGCCACCGGGATGAACAGCACCACCGCCACCACACCGCCGTCGCGGCGGTACTCGTAGGCCGCCACCGGGATGAACAGCACCACCGCCACCACACCGCCGAGCGCGACCGCGGTCAGCGCGTTGAGGGCCTGGTCGGACACGGCGCGAACCTACCCCCGCCCACGGTGGTCGAGGCGCGAGGCCGGCCTCCCACCCGATGGTCGAGGTGTGAGGCCGGCCACGGCCGAGCCTCGAGACCCCGTACGCCGGGCAGGGCCGAGCCCACGCTCGCCGGGTCTCGAGGCCCTCGCTGGCGCTCGTCGCACCTCGACCAGCGGGGGGGTCCTCGACCAGCGGCGGTGTCACCGGTAGGTCAGCAGCTCCCCACCGAGGTGCTCGTGCTCGTTGAACGTCAGCAGCCGGGTGCCCCGCGGGCCGACGAGGACCCGGGTGACCCCGGAGTTGACGGCGACGGTGTTGAGCCGCTGCCAGGTCTCCGGCAGCCCGTCGCCGGACGCCCCGAGCAGGCCGGCCGCCACGAGGCCGACCACGCCACCGGAGGTCACCACGACCGCCGTCTCCCCGCTGCCCGCCCGTTCGACCGCGTCGGCCAGCGCCGCGGAGGCCCGGGCCTCGAAGTCGCGGAAGCTCTCGTCGTACTCCGAGTCGTTGGCTCCACCGGTCCACCGCGCGGTCGCCCGCTCGAAGAGCTCCTGGAAGGTACGCCGCTCCAGCTGGTGCGGGTCCGCGGGCAGGTCGGGGAAGCGCGCGATCACGCCGAGGTGGTCGAACTCGTCCCATCGGCCGTCCTCGTCGACCGGCGTCGCCCAGCCGGCGCCCTCGCACATCGCCTCGAGCGTCTCGCGGTGGCGACGCATCGTGCCACGCACCAGCGCTGTCGGGGCGACGCCCGCGGCCGCGAGGTGCGCGCCGAGGCGGCGCCCCTGCTCCCACCCGGTGGGTGAGAGCACGTCGTAGTCGTCGGCCCCGAAGGACGCCTGGCCGTGCCGGACCAGCAGCAGCTGCCCCATCAGTCGCCCCGTCCCATCAGGCGCTGCCCATCAGGCGGCCTCGCCGATCAGCCGGCGGCACCGCTGCTCGAGGTAGGAGACGACCTGGCCGAGCAGCGCGTAGGACTCGTTGGTCGTCTGCTTGTGCACGTAGCGGTACCAGATCTGCTGCGCGATCACCGCGAGCCGGAACAGCCCGAACACCTCGTAGAACACCAGGTCCCGCTCGCTCGGGGCGTGCCCGGTGGCGGCGCAGTAGCGGTCGACCCACTCGCGGCGGGTCCACATGCCCGGCGCGTTCGACGGCTGGCGGCGGAACAGCTGGAACAGCTCGTCGTCGTCGGCCTCGACCCAGTAGGCGATCATCGAGGAGAGGTCCATCAGCGGGTCGCCCACGGTGGCGAGCTCCCAGTCCAGGACCGCCCGGACGCCGAGGTCGTCGTCGAGCACGATGTTGTCGAGCCGGTAGTCGTTGTGGATCAGCACCTGCCCGACGTCGGCGGGCTGGTGCTCCTCGATCCACGCCAGCACGTCGGACCAGTCGCCGGTGTCGTCGGTGCGCGACCCGTCCAGCCGGCGGATCCAGCCGCGGACCTGGCGACCGACGTACCCCTCGCCCTTGCCGAGCGCGGCCAGCTCCGGCACCGCGGAGACGTCGACGGAGTGCAGCGCCACCAGCACGTCGAGCACCCGCTGGCAGAGCGCGTCGGCCACCTCGGGGGCGACCGGCTCCGGGAGGTCCTGGCGCAGGATCTGCCCCGGGACCTTCTCCATGACGTAGAACTCCGAGCCCAGCACGGACTCGTCGGGCTCGTGGCCGATCATCGTGGCGACGTACGGGAAGACCGGCGCGAGCGCGGCCTGGATGCCGTGCTCGCGACCCATGTCGTGGGCGCCGGCGGCCTTCGTGCCGGCCGGCGGGCGCCGCAGGATCAGGTCGCGGCTCTGCCCGTCGGTCGAGGCCGTCCGCACCAGGTAGGTCAGGTTGGACGCCCCGCCGCGGAACTGCTGGACCTCGGTCACCGGCCCCTCGCCGCGCTCGGCGAGCCACGCCGACAGGGCGTCGACGTGGAAGGCGTCCTCGTCGCGGACCGGCTTCGCGTTGTTGTCGCTGCTGCTCACTGCTCTGCCCCTGCGTCCGTTGTCTCGCCGGCCAGCTTGTCGAGACTGCGCGCCTGCGCCCGCATCACCGCGTCGTACGACGCCCGGTCGGTCTGCTTGAGCGCGACCGCTCCCCGTGCCGGCTCGTCGGGCACGATCAGCTCGTCGCCGGCGTCCAGCCCGGCGAGCACGGCCGCGGCGACCGACTCGGCGGTGATCGGTGAGTCGGTGACCAGGCGGGACATCACCTCGCCGAGGGCGGAGTCGGCGCCCTGCAGCGAGTCCATCAGGTTGGTGCGGAAGAAGCCCGGACAGACCGTGTGCGCGGTGACGCCGTGGGCGGCCAGCTCGTGCCCGGCGGTCTCGGTGAGCGCGACGACCGCGGCCTTGACTGCGTTGTAGGACGCCATGCCCGCGGGGTGCACGAGCCCGGCGAGGCTCGCGACGTTGACGATCGCGCCCGACCCCTGCTGCTTGAGCATCGGCACGAAGGTGCGCAGCCCGCGCACCATGCCGAACAGGTTGATGTCGAAGATCCACTGCCACTCGTCGTGGGTGGCCACGTCGAGCCGGCCGCCACCGGCGACCCCGGCGTTGTTGACCAGCACGTCCAGCCCGCCCCACGTCTCCTCGACGTGCGCGAGCGCGGCGGCCCAGTCCTCGTCGGAGGTGATGTCGAGACGCAGCACAGCCGGTCGAGCAGCGAGCGCCAGCGAGCGGGCGTCGAGACCGGTCCGATCCGTCCGCAGCACCCGGTCCCCCCGTGCCTCGAACGCGTCGGCCAGCGCGGCGCCGAGCCCGGAGGCCGCGCCGGTGATCAGGACCCTGCGGCCGTCGGCGGCGCTCATCGCTTCGCCCCGTACTTGCCGAGCTCCAGGCGCGCCACGACGCCCTGGTGCACCTCGTCGGGGCCGTCGGCCAGCCGCAGCGCGCGGGCGGCGGTCCAGGCGCCGGCCAGCGGGTGGTCGTCGGACATCCCGCCACCGCCGTGGATCTGCATCGCGAAGTCGATGACCTGCAGCGCCATCCGCGGCACCGCGACCTTGATCTGCGAGACCTCCGAGAGCGCGTTGAGCGGGCCTCCGACGTCGAGCTTCCACGCGGCGTTGAGGACCAGCAGGCGGGCCTGCTCGATGGCGATCCGGGCGTCGGCGATCCGCTCGCGGTTGCCGCCGAGGTTGGCCAGCGGCTTGCCGAAGGCCACGCGGTCCAGCCCGCGGCGGCAGGCCCGCTCCAGCGCCATCTCGGCCAGCCCGATGAGCCGCATGCAGTGGTGGATGCGGCCGGGCCCGAGCCGTCCCTGGGCGATCGCGAACGCCTCACCGGGGCCGGACAGAATGTTGCTGACGGGGACGCGGACGTCGGTGAACGAGACCTCCCCGTGGCCGATGGGCTCGTCGTACATCCCCATCGTCGGCAGCAGCCGCTCGACCTTCACCCCGGGGGTGTCCAGCGGGACCAGCACCATCGTGTGCCGGTGGTGGCGGTCGATGCCGGGGTCGTCCTCGAGGTTCTCCGGGGTGTCGCGCAGGCCCATGAAGACCGCGATCCGGCACTCGGGGTGCCCCACGCCGGTCGACCACCACTTGCGGCCGTTGATGACCACCTCGTCGCCGTGGACCACGGCGGTCGCCTCCATGTTGGTGGCGTCGGAGGACGCGACGTCGGGCTCGGTCATCGTGAACGCCGAGCGGATCTCGCCGGCCAGCAGCGGCTCCAGCCACTGCGCCCGCTGCTCGTCGGTTCCGTAGCGCAGCAGCACCTCCATGTTGCCGGTGTCGGGCGCGTTGCAGTTCATCACCAGGGGCGCGAGGTGGCTGCCGCCGGTGGCCTCGGCGACCGGGGCGTAGTCGACGTTGGTCAGGCCCTCGCCCCCGTCGGTGCCGAAGCGTGCGGCGTACTCCCCCGCGTGCTCCTTCGGCAGCCACAGGTTCCACAGGCCACGTGCCCTGGCCTCGGCCTTGAGCTCCTCGACGACCGGCAGCGGTCGCCACGGGTCGCCGGTACGCCGCTGCTCGGCCAGGTCGCGGAGGTAGTCGCCCTCCACGGGCTCGACCACGTCGCGGATGAACGCCCGGGTGCGCTCGGTGAGGTCGGCGGCCCGGGAAGACGGTGCGAAGTCCATGGCCGCGAACCTACCGGGCGCTCGGTCCGTCGCGGGTTGTCCCGCGACGACCCGTGTCGAGCAGCGAGCCCCGCCGAGCGGACCCCCGGTGGTCGAGCAGTGAGCGCCAGCGAGCGGGCGTCGGGACCACCGCACCCCGGCGCCGCTCACGCAACCGTTGTGGAGGTCGAGTCCGGCACCCGGTCCGGACGCGGACCTCCACAACGCCACCGAGCGCTTCATGCAGCGGCGGTGACGACCACTCGCGCCCGCTGGACCGGATCGGTCCAGCGCTCGTGGGTGCGGACCAGCCGGGCGCCGGACCAGCAGATGAACGGCACCGCCAGCAGCAGCGGGAGCACCGGCGCCTCCAGGCGCGCCAGGCCCGAGAAGACCAGGCCGGTCATGGTGGTGGACAGCGCGAGGCGGCTGGAGTAGCCGACCATCATCAGCGGCGGTGCCGGCGTGGCCCGGGCCGAGCGCAGGTCGACGGCGTAGGGGTGCGCGAGCGACCAGCGCATCGCGGCGCCGACGACCTGGACGGTCACCACCGCCAGCATCGCGAGCAGGGCGGTCGTCTCGGTGGGGGTGGGTACGCCGGCGCGCAGCCCACCCAGGGCCATGGTCACCAGGCTGGCCGCGACGAGGAACTCCGCGAGGACCCACGCCCGCGCGACGAACACGGTGCCCGCACCCACCGGCAGGCTCTCGCGCCACAGGCCTCCGCGCCCGTCGAGGCACCACGCGTTGACGCCGAAGAGCAGCGCCCCGCCGGAGGCCACCAGGCCCGCCAGACCGAGCCGCGGTCGGTGCGCAGCAGCACCGCCAGGTCGCTGTGCGGCAGCGGACGGGCGCGGTGCGACTCGCTCTCCACCCGCAGCTCGTCGTGGGGCACCCGACGGGTCGCGAGGTGCGCGGGCACCGCCCCCAGGACGACCGCGGCCAGCGACAGGCCCAGCAGAGCGCCGACCACGCCCCACCAGGCCGCGGTCACGCCGCCGACCGACAGCGCGACGACGCGGACCGTCGGCACCTGGTCCACCAGCGGCACCAGCCGCTGGTCGAGCTGGAGCAGCAGCACCGCGACGACCGCCACGACGGTCAGCAGGCGCACGCCCACCTCCCCGAACCTCAGCCGACGCACACCCTCGACCGTCCACGCCACCACCTGGCCGACCGCGGTGGCCACCACCAGCCACAGCAGCATCGCCACCTGCAGCGTCGGCAGCGGCTCTCGGCCCCCGCCGTAGGAGGCCGCACCCAGCAGCGTCCACGCCTGGAGCAGCCAGGCGATGTTCAGCGGCGCCAGGACCAGTGCCCCGAGGTGGTCGGTCGTCGGGCTGATCGGGTGGATCGAGGCGGGGTCGCGCGCCAGCAGCTCGCGCCCGCCCCCGGAGGCCACGGCGGACACGACCGCGACCAGCACCAAGCCGGCCAGCGCGGTGGGCAGCAGCAGGAGGACGTCCTGGGCCCGCCCGGGGCCGCCCGCACCCGGGAGGTACGCGGGGACCACCGCGATCGCGGCCGTCGCCAGCGCGAAGACGAGCAGGCCGACCCGGAAGGCCCGCGGGCGGCGTACGTGGGCGGCGCGGAAGCGCAGCAGCGTGCCGACGTCGGCGACCGCCCTGGCCTGATCGCGCAGGAGGCCCTCAGTCCAGGAGCGAGCGGTAGGCACGGGCGCCCTCCTCACCGGCCATGTCGAGCGCGCTCATCTCCGCGACCTGCGCGCCACCGCGCAGCACGGACACCGTCGAGCAGGCCTCGATCGCCAGCTCGCGCAGATGGGTCGAGACCAGCACCGCGGCACCGCGCGAGCGGGCGTCGGCGACCACCTCCAAGGTGGCCTCGACCCCCAGCGGGTCCACGCCGTCGAAGGGCTCGTCGAGCAGCAGCACCTCGGGCTCGTGCAGCGCGGCGAGCACGACCGAGAGCCGGCGCCCCATGCCGTGGGAGAAGCCGGCGGTGACCCGGTGCGCGACGTCGCCGAGCTCGAACCGCTCCAGCAGGTCGCGGGCCCGCGGCTCCCACCCGGCCGGCAGCCGCCGCAGCCGCGCGGCCAGCTGCAGGTGCTCCCAGGGGGTCGCACGCGGCACCAGCCCACCCACGTCGGGGCAGTACCCGACAGCACGCTTGGCGGCCATCGGGTGCCGCAGCACGTCGTGACCGGCCACCAGGACCGTGCCGCTCGTCGGCGGCACGCCGTCGCGCGACCGGCGTACGCCGTCAGGTGCACGCCCCCCACGGCCTCGACCTCGCCGAACCGCACGTGCAGGTCCCGCACCTCCACGAGCGCACGGCCCGTCTCTCCCGCTCCCTCTCCCACCGGACCATGGTGACCGCTCCCGCCCGCCCGCACCCCACATTCGGCCGAGACGTCACTCGCGCACGGCCGAGAGGTCGCTCGCGCACGCACTCGAGCCGCCACCCCGTGCGGGAGTGACGGCTCGAGCGTGCGTCAGTGACGTCTCGGCGACGCGGGATCAGGCGGGGAAGGACTCGCCCTTCGCCACCAGGTCGCGGAGGTACTGCGTGGGGCGGAACCGCTCGCCGTACTTGTCGGCCAGGTCGTCGGCGCGCTTCACGAACGCCGCCAGGCCGATCTCACCGGCGGCGACGGTGCCCTCGGGGCCCTCGTAGCCGGTCATGTACTGCGCGGCGCCACCGGTCATCGGGGGGAAGCCGATGCCCATGATCGAGCCGATGTTCGCGGCGGCCGCCGACTCGATGACGCCCTCCTCGAAGCACTTGGCGGTCTCGATCGCCTCGGCGAACAGCATCCGCTCCTTCATGTCGACGAACGGGATCTGCTCCTCGGCGACCGGGTAGACCTCAGACAGGCCCGACCAGATGGAGCCGCGCTTGCCGTCGACGTACTCGAAGAAGCCGGCGCCCTTGAGGCGCGAGGGGCGCCCGAGCTCGATCATCTTCTCCACGACCAGCGAGCCGGGGTGCGGCTCGTAGGTGCCGCCGTCGCGCTCGGCCGCGTCCTTGGTGGCCTTGGCGATCTTGGCCATCAGCTCCATGTTGAGCTCGTCGGTCAGCTGCAGCGGGCCGACGGGGTAGCCGGCCTGGGTGGCGGCGCGCTCGACGGAGTACGGCGCGGAGCCCTCGGCCAGCAGGGCCAGGCCCTCGTTGACCATCGTGCCGATGACGCGCGAGGTGTAGAAGCCACGGCTGTCGTTGACGACGATCGGGGTCTTCTTGATCTGCTGCACCACGTCGTAGGCCTTGGCCAGCGCCTCGTCGGAGGTGTCCTTGCCCTTGATGATCTCGACCAGCGGCATCTTGTCGACGGGGCTGAAGAAGTGCAGACCGATGAAGTCCGCCGGGCGGTCCACGCCGGTGGCGAGCTCGGTGATCGGCAGCGTCGAGGTGTTGGAGCACAGGAGCGCGTCGGCGTTCACGTGCTTGGCGGCCTCGGCGAAGACCTGGTGCTTCAGCGACGGGTCCTCGAAGACGGCCTCGATGACCAGGTCGCAGCCGGCCAGGTCGGCGTAGTCGTCGGTCGGGGTGATCCGGCCGAGCAGCTTGTCGGACTTCTCCTGGGTGAGCTTGCCGCGGGAGACGGCCTTCTCGTTGATCTTCTCGGAGTACGCCTTGCCCTTGGCCGCGGCCTCGGCCGAGACGTCCTTGAGCACGACCTCCATGCCGGCGCGGGCGCAGGAGTAGGCGATGCCCGCACCCATCATGCCGGCGCCGAGGACGGCGACCTTGGTGGCCTTCCAGGGCTCGATGCCCTGGGGGCGCAGCTTGCCGGCGTTGATCGCCTGCAGGTCGAAGAAGAACGCCTGGATCATGTTCTTCGAGCCCTGGTTGACGATGAGGTTCGTCAGGTAGCGCGACTCGATCCGCGAGGCGGTGTCGAAGTCACGGTTGGCGCCCTCGACGGCCGCGGACAGGATCGCGCGGGCGGCGGGGTAGACCGCGCCCTTGGTCTGCTTGCGCAGCAGGGCGGGGAAGGCGGGCAGGAAGCCGGCCAGGGCCGGGGACTTCGGCGAGCCGCCGGGCATCTTGTAGCCGGGCGCGTCCCACGGGTTCTGGTGGGCGTCGGGATTGGCGAGGATCCACGCCTTCGCCGCGGGGACGAGCTCCTCACGGGTGGCGACCAGCTCGTCGACCAGACCCTTGGCCTTGGCCTCGGCCGGGCTGAACTGCTTGCCCTCGAGCAGGAAGCCCATCAGGCCCTCCTGCAGGCCGAACATCCGCACGATGCGGGTCACGCCGCCACCGCCGGGCAGCAGGCCGAGGCTGACCTCGGGCAGGCCGAGCTTGACCGAGCGGTCGTCCACGGCGATGCGGCGGTTGCAGGCGAGGGTGATCTCGAGGCCGCCACCCAGCGCGGCGCCGTTGATGGCGGCGACCACGGGCTTGGGCAGCTTCTCCAGGCGGCGCAGGCCGGCCTTGACGTCCTCGGCCATCTTGAAGACGTCCTCGGCGTCCTCGGGGCCGGCGGTGACCATGCCCTTGAGGTTGCCGCCGGCGAAGAAGGTCTTCTTCGCCGAGGCGATCACGACGCCCTTGATCGACGACTCGTCCGCGGCGAGCTCGTCGTAGAGGCGGTCGATCGCGGTGTTGATCGACGCCCGGTAGAGGTCGTTCATCGTGTTGGCCGACGACGTGGGGTCGTCGAGGGTGAGGGTGACGATGCCGTCGGCGTCCTTCTCGTAGCGGACGGCGCTCTGCTCGGTGGTGGTGCTCATGTCTGTTCTGGGTTCCTGTTCGGTCTCAGGTCGGTGGTCGAGGTGCGAGGAGCGCCAGCGACGAGCCTCGAGACCCGGTGAGGGTCCGCGGCGCCGTACGCCGGCGTCGTCGCCGATCGCAGCCGGGTCTCGAGGCTCAGGCCTGGCGGCCTTCGCACCTCGACCAGCGGAGGGGGACGGTCAGACGATCTCGACGATGGTGGCGATGCCCATGCCGCCGCCGACGCAGAGCGTGGCGAGGCCGCGCTTCTGGTCGCGGCGCTGGAGCTCGTCGATGAGGGTGCCGAGAATCATCGCGCCGGTGGCGCCGAGCGGGTGGCCCATCGCGATCGCGCCACCGTTGACGTTGGTGATCTCGTCGGTGATGCCCATGTCGCGCATGAACCGCATGGCGACGGCGGCGAAGGCCTCGTTGATCTCGAACAGGTCGATGTCCTTGGTCTCCAGGCCGGCCTTCGCCAGCGCCTTGCGGGCGGCGGGGGCGGGACCGGTGAGCATGATCGTCGGGTCAGCGCCGGAGACGGCCATGGACACGATGCGGGCGCGCGGGGTGAGCCCGAGCTCGGCGCCGATCTCCTCGGTGCCGATGGCCATCAGGGCGGCGCCGTCGACGATGCCCGAGGAGTTGCCGGCGTGGTGGACGTGGTTGATCTTCTCGACCCAGTGGTACTTCTCCAGCGCCACGTCGTCGAAGCCGGCGTCGGCACCGATCTGGGCGAAGGAGGGCTTGAGACCGGCCAGGCCCTCGACGCTGGTGTCGGGGCGGATCAGCTCGTCGTGGTCGAGGATCGTGAGGCCGTTGGCGTCCTTGACCGGGATGACCGAGTCGGTGAAGTAGCCGTTGGCCCAGGCCTTGGCGGCGCGGTGGTTGGACTCGGCCGCGAACGCGTCGACGTCCTCGCGGCTCCAGCCCTCGATCGTGGCGATCAGGTCGGCGCCGATGCCCTGCGGCACGAAGCCGGCCTTGAAGGCGGTGGCCGGGTCGGAGGCCCAGGCGCCGCCGTCGGAGCCCATCGGGACGTTGGACATCGACTCCACGCCGCCGGCGAGGATCAGGTCCTCCATGCCGCCGCGGATGCGACCGGCGGCCTGGTTGACCGCCTCCAGGCCCGAGGCGCAGAAGCGGTTGAGCTGCACGCCCGCGACGGTGTCGGGGTAGCCCGCGGCCAGAGCGGCCGTCTTGGCGATGTCGCCGCCCTGCTCGCCCAGCGGCGAGACGACGCCCAGCACCACGTCCGAGCAGGCCGACGACGAGGTCGACCGGCTTGACCTCGTGCAGCGAGCCCGCCGCCTTGCCCTTGCCTCGCGGCGTACGGATGTGGTCGTACACGAATGCTTCAGCCATGACCGTCCTCGGTTCTCGGTGGTCAGGTGGCGCTCCACGACCGGCCCCGGGACGGGGCCGTCGGGCGTCGCTGACCACGGCAGTACGTTGTGGAATCGATTGTGACACCATTACTGTCACTGTCGTCAAGGACCGGACCGCACCGGAAGGGGTGTGATGGGCACCACGTCGGACGCGGGCGCGACGGGCTCGACCCCCTCTCCCGCTCCCTCTCCTGGCTCGGCCGAGGCCAAGCCGGAGGAGCTGCTAACCCTCGAGGAGCTGACCACGAGGGTCGGCATGAGCGTCCGCAACGTCCGCTTCTACACCTCCAAGGGCCTGGTGCCACCGCCGATCCGCCGGGGTCGGTCGGGCTTCTACACCCCCGATCACGTCTCCCGGCTCGAGCTGGTCCGCGAGCTGCAGAGCCACGGCTTCACGCTCTCGGCGATCGAGAAGTACCTCGCGGCCGTGCCCGAGTACAAGGAGGCCGGGGCGTCGGCGGAGACCATCCGCGAGGTGGTGGAGCGGATCAAGCCGCTCTCGATCGCCAGCCTGGTCAGCGCCTACGAGCAGGCCATGGACGAGACCCGCCGCGAGCGCATCCGCGCCCGGGCCGAGCGCGGCTCGAAGTAGCCCGAGCGCCCCGAGCGCGACTCAGCCCTCGTCCTCCTCCGGGCTCTCGCCGCGCACGGTGGCCTCGATCCGCAACGCCAGGCGCCCCACCCGCTCGAGCTGGTCGACGGCGTCGTCGAGCGGCGTCGTCGCACCCCCGTCCGGGTCCTCGGGAGCGTCGTCACCGGCCAGCCTGGCCACCCGGGTGCGTGCGAGTGCCACCGCGAGCCGCGCTGCGGTCAGCGCGTTGTTGAGGTCGTGCACGAGGGCGGCGACGTCGGTGACCGTCTCGTCGCCCGCTGCAGGCTGCCCTGCCGACCGCCCTGCCGACTCGACCCCCGACTCCGGCTGCTCACCCTCCACCGCGGTCCAGCGGTAGCCGGCGCCGCTCTCGGTGGCGATGTAGCGCGGGGCACTGGCGTCGTCGCCGATCTTGGCGCGCAGGGTGCGCAGGTGGGCGCGCAGCGCGGCCCGGGTCTCGTCCCCGTGGCTGCCGTCCCAGACCTCGGCGAGCATCCAGCGGTGCGTGAGCAGCTTGCCCGGGTTCGCCACCAGGGCGCCGAGGATCCGCCACTCGGTCGGCGTGAGGTGCACGCGCTCGCCGGCCACGGACACCGTGCGGGCAGCGAGGTCGATCTCCAGCGCCCCGTAGGTGCGCTGCGCGGACTCCTCCTCGCCGCGGCGGGGTCGGCGCAGCAGCGCCCGCAGCCGGGCGAGCAGCTCGTCGGGACCGAAGGGCTTGCGGAGGTAGTCGTCGGCGCCGGCCTCGAAGGCGGCCAGCATCCGGCGCGGGTCGGTGGCACCGGTGAGCACGAGCACCGGGACGTCGGACCAGGTGCGCAGCTCGGCGAGCACCTCGATCCCGTCGCCGTCGGGCAGCGACAGGTCCAGCACCACGACGTCCGGCGCGGAGGCGGCAGCGGTCGACAGGGCCTCGCCCTTGTCCGCGGCGCCGGCGACGTCGAGACCCGCCCTGGACAGCATCTGGCGCAGGGCGGCCTGCAGCTGCAGGTCGTCGTCCACGACCAGTGCCTTCACCGGCTCGGGGCCGTCCATCGATGCGGGCGTCATCCCAGCAGCGCCTCGATGCGCGGGAGCAGGTCGACGATGCCGTCGGGCTTGACGAGGTAGTCCGAGACGCCCGCCTGGGCCCCTCGCTCGCGGTCCTCGGCACGGGAGTGCGCGGTCAGCGCCCAGACGGGTACGTCGGCGACGGCCGCGTCCGCGCGGATCCGACGGGTCACCTCGAACCCGTCGAGGGTCCCGGGGAGCCCGACGTCCACCAGGGCCAGGTCGGGCCGGACCTGCTGGACCAGCGCGACCCCCTGCTCACCGTCCACGGCCACGTGGACCTCGTGACCCGCGTCCACGAGGACCGCGCTGAGCAGCCTGGAGACATCAGGGTCGTCCTCGACGACCACGATCAACGCCACCTGGGTACCCTCCTGGTGAGACGCTCCCGGCGACCCGTGCCGGTGTTGACCCAGCCTAGCGTCGCCTTCGTCGCCCTCTGGGCTAGCGCTGTCGGGTGACCCGGCCGGGCGACGCGCCACCTACGCTCAGGACATGGGTATGCGCGTTCTCGTCACCGGGGCCACCGGCTTCATCGGCGCCCGTCTGGTGCCTGCACTCCTCGAGGCCGGGCACGAGGTGCGGGCGATGACCCGCCGCCCGGAGTCCTACGACGGGCCCGGCACCCCCGTCCGCGGCGACGTCTTCGACCCCGGCTCGCTCGCCGAGCCGCTGGAGGGCGTCGACGCCGCGATCTACCTCGTGCACTCCCTGGACGACCAGGACTTCGAGCGCAAGGACGCCGAGGCGGCCTCTGCCTTCGGGCTGGCCGCCGCCGCCCAGGGCGTCGGGCAGATCGTCTACCTCGGCGGCCTCGGCAAGGACGGGGAGGACCTCTCGCCCCACCTGCGCTCCCGGCGCGAGGTCGAGCGGCTGCTCGGCGAGGCGGGTGTCCCGGTGACGGTGCTGCGCGCCGCCATCGTGGTGGGCGCCGGCGGCGTCTCGTGGGACATGACCCGCGAGCTGGTGAAGAACCTGCCCGCCATGGTCGTGCCGCGCTGGGCCTCGACGCGCACCCAGCCGATCGCCGTGGACGACGTCATCCGCTACCTCGTGGGCGTCATCGGCAACGAGCAGGCCAAGGGACGCGTCTTCGAGGTCGGTGGCGCCGACCAGCTCTCCTACAAGGGGATGCTGCAGCAGGCCGGCGAGGTGATGCACGGGCGCCGGGTCCCCATCCTCCAGGTCCCGGTCGGCACCCCCATGCTCAGCGAGTGGTGGATCAAGCTGGTCACCGGCGTGGACGCCACCACGGCGGGCAACCTCATCGAGTCGATGGGCACCGAGGTCCTCCAGACCGACCACAGCATCCGGGACGTGGTGCCGGGCGAGCCGCTGACCTACGCCGAAGCGGTCGGTCGAGCCTTGGCCGAGGACGACCAGGCCTGACGTCGCCTCCCCTGCGGGATCGATGGTTCCTGGCGCGGCGCGACATCCGCTGCCGGGAGGGTGAGCTCGAAGCTCTTGGACCATCCGTCACGGTCCACGATCGAGATCTCGCCACCGTGCCGCTCGACGATGCGGCGGCAGACCGCCAGCCCCACACCGTTGCCGGTCGCGTGGCGCGCGCCGGACTCCCCGCGCTTGAAGATCTCGAAGACCAGGTCCCGCTCGGTCTCGGGGATCGTGATGCCGCGGTCGGCGACGTGCACCAGGATGCGTCCCTCGGGGGTCGTCACCGTCCCCACGGAGACGTCCACGGGTCCCTCGCCCTGGGTGTACTTCACGGCGTTGCCGATCAGGTTGGTCAGCAGCCGGCGCACGAGGCGGGCATCTGCTCGCACGGGTGACCACGGGCCGGCCTCGAGTCGGACCGGTCGTCCCGACGACTCCTGCACCCCGGAGACGATCTCTTGCACCAGCGGGGCCAGGTCCAGACGAGCCACCTCGACGGGGACCTGCCCGAACTCCAGGAGGTCGTCGATCAGCGTCATGCCGCGCACGGCAGCGGCATCGATCCGCTCCAGGATGCGTTCGTGCGCGGGGTCGCCCTCGGCATGCAGCATCTGCACGCCGAGGACCACGGCGCTCAACGGTCCGCGCAGGTCGTGCGCCGCAGCCGCAGTGAAGTCACGCAGGTCCCGATTGGCCAGGCGCAGCTCCTCCGAGGCGACCCGCAGCTCGGCCAGCGCCCGGTCGGCGACCTCCCTCGCCTCCTCGGCCTCGCTGCGGCGTACGTCGGCGGTGGTCAGGCGCACGCCCGACAACCAGACCAGCGCGCCGGTGAGGAGGGCCACGCTCGTGGCATAGAGCGCCATCACGAAGCCGGGCCCGAAGTCGTTGCGCATCATCCAGAGCCCGACCCAGCCCAGCACGGTGGGGATCACGAGCACCGCGGGCAGCAAGGTGCGTGCCAGACGGCCCCCCAGGGTGCGCGAGCGGGCCAGCTTGGTCAGTCCGACCTCGCCGCTGCCGGAGACCAGGGCCATGCCCAGCAGGGCGATGCCGAGCGCGGTGTGGAGCGCCAGGGTCTGGAAGTAGCCGACGTCGTAGAGGTCGCTGGGTCCGAACGCGTAGCCGGACAGGCCCACCAGCCCGATGGTGAGCGCCAGCACGCCCGCACTGTGGGCGACCAACGTGCGCCCCGCCACCGTGGCGAGCAGCGAGAAGGCGATGACCAGGTGGGCGACGGCAGTGATGCCCGACATCCGGCCCTCGTTCTGGCTCATGTCGCCCAGGATCGTGATCGGGTAGCTCCACCCGGCCAGCTCGGTCACCAGACCGGTCCCCGCGACGACCACGACCGAGAGGACCGCCAGCAGCGCCACCACCTTCGGCACCCGGTCGCGCGCCCATCCGCAGTGCAACAGCAGCGTCGCCAGCCCGAGCAGCACGAAGTCGAGGGCGGTGGCCGGCTGCATCGCGACCAGCACGGGGAAGAGCCGGGTGATGGTCTCGTCACCGGTGAGCCAGCCGAGGAGGACCAGCAACCCCAGCAGGGTCACTCCTACGCTGAGCAGTCCCACGACCACCGGCGTACGCCGCGTCGGCTTCACGCTCACCTCCTGGTCGGTCGCGACCATCCTCGCAGGTGCGGGCGTGACGAGCGGCCGGCCCTCACCGCGGCGACCGACAGAGGACCAGCGGAGGCGGGCGTCAGGTCACGCGGGGTCGGCTCGCCGGGCTTCGCCGCGCGTGAGTCGCTCCCGGTGCTCGGCGATGACCGTCTCCAGGGCCTTGAGTCCCTTGCGCATCACCGACGGCTCGGTCGTGGGCAGGGCCGACCAGACGCACACGGGGAGGTCTGGGTGACTGCGCGACAGCCGCCTTCGCACCTCGGCGCCGTCCATGCCGCCCATGCGCAGGTCGGAGAGGACGAGGGCGGGCGGGGAGGCATCGACCAGGTCCAGTGCTCCCTCACCGGAGTCGGCCTCGACGACCTCGAAGCCCGAGGCCACCAGGTGCAGGCGTACCAGGGCGCGGAAGTCGTCGTCGTCGTCGACGACGAGCACCGCACTCCGTCCCATGACTGTGTCCCCTCAGTCCCTGCACCGCTCGACGTGGACCGTCTCCACGCCCGCCCTCGTCTACACAGTGACCCCGGGGGACCCGCGAGAACAGGGCGCTGGCTTCATCTTCATGCCTTCTTCGCAGGTCAGGACGCGCGCAAACGGTTGCGTGCCGCCGTCTTCACAAGATCCCCACGTGCTGGGTGAAGCCGTTCACACATCGTTGTCGGCGGGGCTGTCATCGTCGTTCGACACCGCGATGAGGAGGTCTTGCGATGGAGCTGGTGCAGGTACGACGCAGCACGGCGTGGCTGGTCTCGCAGGACGGGGAGCCGATCCCCGCCCGGGACGTCGCCCACCACGACCCGACCGCCTGCCTGGGGGCCCGGGTCGTCGTCGAGGACCTCGACGGCGCCCTCCACCTCGCCCAGATCGAGCCCGTGGTGACGCCGGCGGGACGCATCGACGTCGCCGTCCGCATCCGCCTGCGTGTCACGGTCAGCGAGGCGCTGGCGCTGGGCGCCTACCGGGACCCGTCGGTCCAGGCGCCGTGGGAGACGACACCGTCGCTGCTGCGTACCTTCCGCCGCGACCGGCAGCTGATCGTCGACCGGTTGGACCAGGAGCGCCCGATCGACTGACCTCGCTCAGAGGAAGATCAACGGCAGCAGGACGAGCATCGACAGCGACCAGGTCAGGTGCGTGATGATCGGGGCCAGGATGCCGCCGGACGCCCGCCGCTCCAACCCGACGACGACGCCGAGGAGCACCGCGGCGAAGCTCAGCATCAGGTTGCCCGTCGCCATCGTGGCGATGGTGTAGGCGATGGTCGTGACGGTCACCGGGTGCTTCGGCACAGCGGCGTACGCCGCGCCGCGGAAGAACAGCTCCTCGGCGACGCCGTTGACGGCCGTGATGAGCGCCAACACCCACAGCGTGCTCTCGCCGGTGTAGGCCAGGACGTCGCGGATCTGCTCGGTGAGCGGGTCCAGGAACGACAGCGAGCGCACCAGCAGGCCGCCCGCGGTGAAGATACCGACCATCACGGCCCCCACCACGAAGGGCGTGAGCACGGGGCGGACGTGGGCGTCGCGCAACGCGATCCGGCCCAGGTGCAGCGGGCCGGATGCGAAGGCACCCACGGTCCAGAGCGCGGCCATCACCAGGGTGAAGACGTAGAACTGGGTCGAGCCCGGCTCGGTGCGCAGCGAGAAGCCGAGCACCACCGCCCCCACCAGGACGAAGGCGATCACCACGAGCTGTCGGCGCCGCAGCGCCCGGGGCGACTCGCGATGGTCCCGCGGGACCATGTCCCACAGAGCGCGACGCACCTGCGACCTCATGGCGATCTCCTCCTGCTCCTGGGTGCGCGTCCCGGGTCAGCGCGCCTTCGCGCTGAAGGACGCCGCACTGTGGCGGGACTTCTGACCGACGCCCTGGGCGCGTCCGCCGGTGGATCCGCCGCCTTGGCGGGTCTGGCCCGAGCGCTGGCCCGAGCGCTGGCCCGAGCGCTGACCCGAGCGCTGGCCGGCCTGGCCCCCGCCCTGCTTGGCCTGCCCGGAGCCGGAGCCACCGCGTCCCCGGCGCGACCGGGAGCGGCCGCCGCCGGAACCCTGCGGCGTGCGCTTGGCGGCGCCGTTGCCGGCACTGCCGCCCGAGCCCTCGCTCCCGGAGCGCTGGGTGGGCGGGGTGAGCACGAGGCCTCCGGGCACGAGCACCCGCTCTCCGGGCGCGAGCTCGGTGAGCACGGGGTGCCCCGGGCCCTCGAGCACGGTGATGCGCGGCTTGATGCCCGCGGCCCGGGCGAGGTCGCGCACGTCACGGTCCTGCTCGGGGGTGCTGAGGGTGACGACGGTGCCGGCGGAGCCGGCCCGCGCCGTACGGCCCGAGCGGTGCAGGTAGGCCTTGTGCTCGGCCGGCGGGTCGGCGTGGACGACGAGGGAGACGTCGTCCACGTGGATGCCGCGCGCCGCGATGTCGGTCGCGACCAGGGTGGTGGCCCGGCCGGAGTGGAAGGCCTCCATGTTGCGGGTGCGGGCGCCCTGACCGAGGTTGCCGTGCAGCTCGACGGTCGGCACGCCGGCCTTGTTGAGCTGCCGGGTCAGCGCCTTCGCGCCGTGCTTGGTGCGGGTGAAGACGACCGTGCGGCCCGGCGCGCTGGTCAGGTCGACCAGGGTGGGCAGCCGGTGCTCGCGGGCGAGCCGCAGGACGTGGTGGTCCATCTTCTTCACCGGCGACTGCGGCGAGTCGGCCTCGTGGGTCACGGGCTGGTCGAGGAACTGCTTGACCAGCACGTCGACGGCCTTGTCGAGGGTCGCGGAGAAGAGCAGGCGCTGCCCGCCCTTGGGCGTCGCGTTGAGCAGCCGGCGGACGGCCGGGAGGAAGCCGAGGTCGGCCATGTGGTCGGCCTCGTCGAGCACGCTGATCTCGATGGCATCGAGGCGGCAGTGCCCCTGGCCGATGAGGTCCTCGAGGCGGCCGGGGCAGGCGATGAGGACGTCCACCCCCTTGCGCAGCGCCTGGACCTGGGGGTTCTGGCCGACGCCGCCGAAGACGGTGCGGCTGGTGAGGCCGGCGGCCTCGGCGAGCGGGACCAGGGACTCCTGGACCTGCTGGGCCAGCTCGCGCGTCGGCACGAGGACCAGCGCACGGGGCCGCGTGGAGGCAGCCGAGCGTCCGCCGGCGAGGCGGGCGACGAGCGGCAGCAGGAAGGCGAAGGTCTTGCCGGAGCCGGTCCGGCCGCGGCCGAGGACGTCCCGGCCGGCGAGCGAGTCGGGCAGCGTGGCCGCCTGGATCGGGGTCGGGGTGGTGATGCCGCGCTTCGCGAGGACGGCCGCCAGGTCGGCGGGCAGGCCCAGGTCGGCGAAGGAGGGCAGGGTCGACGAAGGGGTCGAAGAAGGGTTGGACAAGGGATCTCTCACTGCAGGGTGTCCCACCAGGTCGTCCGCGGCAACGGGTGCGGTGCGGACGTGCCTCCCAGGAGGGAGGGGAGCGGCGCGGTGGCCGACTCTGGAGCCCGGGGCGAGACCGGAACGGGCTGCTCCCCAGCGTACGGGGAGCAGCCCGGTCGGCCTAACGGTCGGTGCCAGGAGTGGCACGACTCACGTGAGCCCGTCCTTGAGCTTCTTGCCGGCGTCCTTGACCTTCTCACCGGCGTCCTTGACGGCCGCCGAGGCCTGGTCGCCCTTGCCCTCGGCCTTCATCTCGTCGTCGTTGGCCGCGTCGCCGTAGGCCTCCTTGCCCTGGCCCTTCAGCTCCTCGGCCTTGTTGGACAGCTTGTCGTCCAGTCCCATGGATTCCCCTTTCGAGAGGTGCCTCGGATGAGCTTTCCCCTCCATGGAACCCGGCCTGACGCACTGGCTGTTCACCCCGGCGGGTCCGCCCGCCGGGGTGGGTTTGCCGGCGTCGTACGGCGGTGATGATGGTCCCTCAGGCGCGGCACCTCAGGCATGGCACCTCAGGCATGGCACCTCAGGCGAACTCCAGCACCCCGTCGTCGAGCTCGCCGCGACGGATGTGGCGTACGTCGACGAGGTAGTTCTGCTTGAGCAGCCACGGCGCGCGGTCACCCTGCACGGGCAGGTCATCCAGCGCACGCAGGACGTAGCCGGACTGGAAGTCCATGAAGGGCCGCTCCCCCACGCCCTGGTCGCGGCGCGGCACGAAGGACCGCTGACCGGTGCGGTCGAGGTGGTCGAGCATCCGGCAGACGAAGTCGCTGACCAGGTCGGCCTTGAGGGTCCAGGAGGCGTTGGTGTAACCGATGGTGAACACGAAGTTCGGCACGTCGGAGAGCATCAGCGCCTTGTAGGCCATCGTGTCGTGCAGCTTCACCTCCGCGCCGTCGACGGTCATCGTGAAGCCACCGAACGGCTTGAGCTTGAGCCCGGTGGCGGTGACGATCACGTCGGCGTCGAGGTGCTCGCCGGAGGTGAGCCGGATGCCGGTCTCGTCGAAGGTCTCGATGGTGTCGGTGACGATGCTCGCGCCGCCGCTGCGCAGCGCCTTGAACAGGTCGGCGTTCGGCACGACGCACAGGCGCTGGTCCCACGGGTCGTAGCTGGGGTTGAAGTGGGTGTCGACGTCGACGTGGTCGGGGACGAGCTTCACCGTCTGGCTGCGGATGTACTTCCGCGCCCACGCGGGCCACTTCTGGAACGCCTGGTAGGACCCGACCTGCATCAGGATGTTGGCCCAGCGCACGACCGGGTAGCGCACCTGCTCCGGCAGCCTGGCCAGCTTGCGGGCCAGTGGGTCACGGGCCGGGCGGTTCAGGACGTACGTCGGTGAGCGCTGCAGCATCGTGACGTGCTCGGTCTCGCCGGCCATCGCGGGCACCAGCGTGATCGCGGTGGCGCCCGACCCTATGACCACGACCTTCTTGCCCGTGTGGTCGAGGTCCTCGGGCCAGAACTGCGGGTGCACGATCTCGCCCTGGAACCGCTCGGCCCCGGGGAACTCCGGCGCGTGACCGGTGTCGTAGTCGTAGTAGCCCGAGCAGCCCCACAGCAGCCCCGTCGTGATCGTCCTGGTCTCCGACTCCCCGCCGGTCGAGCACGCCGTACTCCTCCGCGACCGTGCGGAGGTAGTCGAGGATCAGCGGACCGTCGGCCAGCGAGGTGTCGCTGGGCCAGGGGCGCCAGCGGTAGCCGAAGGTGAACATGTCGGAGTCCGAGCGGATGCCGGGGTAGCGGAACAGGTCCCACGTGCCACCGAGGCTCTCGCGGGCCTCGAGCACCGCGACGGTGCGGCCGGGGTGGCGGCTGCGCAGCTGGGCGGCGGCGCCGATGCCGGACAGGCCGGCCCCCACCACCAGGACGTCGACGTGCTCGGGCTGGGTCTGGCTCATGGGGTGACGGTAGCCGAGAACCGGCGCTATTGACAGATGTTCATTAGGCGGGCTGGGTGGTCGAGCAGTGAGGAGCGCCAGCGACGAACGGGCGTCGAGACCAACCGCCTCAGCCCGGCAGTCTCGACGCGCGCTCGCTGGCGCTCGCTGCTCGACCACCGTCCTCAGCGCGCGAAGAGCTCCACGAAACGGGCGAGCAGGCGGGGCGGCTCGGTGACCCGGGCGGCGCGCGCGGAGTCGATGAGGGCACTGGCGCCGGCGGGCTCGAAGTATCCGTAGTGGCGGTAGACCTCGATCCGGGTCACCAGCCCGTCGTTGTCGAGCTCGGGGTGGAACTGGGTCGCGTAGACCCGCGAGCCCAGGCGGAACGCCTGCACAGGACAGGTGGCCGAGGAGGCGAGCAGCACCGCGCCCCGAGGGAGCGTGTGGACGGCCTCCTTGTGACCGAGGAAGGCGTCGAAGGTCGCCGGCAGCACGCCGAGGAGCGGGTCCTCGCGCCCGGCGTCGGTCAGCGTGATCGGCAGCGCCCCGATCGGTTCGCCGTAGGTCCGGTCGACCAGGCCGCCCAGCAGCCCTCCGAGGGTGCCGATGCCGTAGCAGCAGCCCAGGAACGCGGTGTCGGTCTCGATCACCTGCAGCGCCAGCGCCCGGAGCTCGGCCTCGGCACGCAGCTGCGCCGGCGACTTCAGCTCCTCGGGGTCGGAGACGTTGAACGGACCGCCCCCGAGGATGACCCCGGACCAGTCGTCGAGGTCGACCTCGCCGAGCACGTCGGTGAGCGAGTCGCGCTCCAGCCGCACCCGCCGGCACTCGGACTCCTCGAGCCCTGAGAAGCGGAGGACGGCGTCGTACTCACCGTCGGCGGCGCGGTCCTCGGCGCGCGTGCCGAGGAAGAGGAAGGGCCGCACGCGGGCAAGCCGGCTGCGGCTGCACGACGCCGTCCTTCTCCACGAAGACCTGGCGCGCGGCCATGTGTGGATGGTCCTTGGCCTCGCTCATCGGGATGATCCCGGCGACACAGGCGTCGGTGCCCTCGAAGAGCTCGACCCACTCGGCCTGCGTGCGCTGCTTGAAGGTCTCGGCGAAGAGGGCGCGCATCTCGTCGAAGCGGTCGAACTCCATCTGCCCCGGGCAGCGGTCGCCGAGGTCGAGCAGGCGCACCAGCTCGGCGAAGAACTGCGGCTCCAGCGCCCCGACGCTCATGTGCCGCCCGTCGGAGGTCTCGTAGACGTCGTAGAACGGGGCGCCGCCGTCGAGCAGGTTGGCCGCACGCTCCTCGCGGAAGGTGCCCGCGTGCAGGAAGGCGGCGGTCATCGCGTTGAGGCTGGCGGTGCCGTCGACGATCGCGGCGTCGATGACCTGGCCCCGGCCCGAGACCTTCGCCTCGAGCAGCGCGGCGAGGATGCCGATGACGAGGTACGTCGAGCCGCCGCCGAAGTCGCCGACCAGGTTGGCCGGGAAGTGCGGGCGGCCCTTGTCCTGGCCGAGGCCGAAGAGGGTGCCGGTGATCGCGATGTAGTTCATGTCGTGACCGGCGGCGGTGGCCAGCGGACCGTCCTGGCCCCACCCGGTCATTCGCCCGTAGACCAGGCGCGGGTTGCGCTCGTGGCACTGCTCGGGGCCGAAGCCGAGCCGCTCCGCGACGCCGGGGCGCATGCCCTCGATCAGCACGTCCGCCCCCTCGACGAGGTCGAGCACCGTGGCGACGGCCTCGGGATCCTTGAGGTTGAGGGCCACGCTGGGGCGACCGCGGTTGAGCAGGTCGTGCGAGCCGCCCGTCATCGCCTGGCCGCCGGGCCGGTCCACGCGGATCACGTCGGCCCCGAGGTCGGCCAGCAGCATGCAGGCGTGCGGGCCGGGCCCGATGCCCGCGATCTCGACGACCTTGACGCCCTTCAGCGGACCCGTGCCCTGACCCAGCTCGATACTCATGGGCGCGATCATGACAGCAAAACTGTCATCGTGCGACGGGGCGTTCAGGATGGGAGCACGCGGCGCAGGAAGGCGCGGGTGCGCTCCTGCCCGGGGCGGGTGAAGATCCGGTCGGGCGGACCCTGCTCGAGGATGCGGCCGCCCTCCAGGAAGCACACGGTGGTCGCCACCTCCCGGGCGAAGGCCATCTCGTGAGTGGCCAGCACCATGGTCGTCCCGCCCGCGGCGAGGTCGCGGACGATGTCGAGCACCTCACCCACCAGCTCGGGGTCGAGCGCGGCGGTGATCTCGTCGAGCAGCAGCAGGGTCGGCTGCGTGCACAGGGCTCGTACGACGGCGGCGCGCTGCTGCTGGCCACCCGAGAGCCGGTCGGGGTGCTTGTCCACGTGCTCGGCCAGCCCGAAGCGACCCAGCAGGTCCAGGGCCCGGTCCCGGGCCTCGCGACGACCCACGCCGTGGGCTCGTCGCGGCGCGAGCGTGCAGTTCTCCAGGATCGTCAGGTGCGGGAAGAGGTTGTAGGCCTGGAAGACCATGCCCATCCGGCGACGAACCGCGCGCAGGTCCACCTCCGGGTCGGTGATCTCCACGCCGTCGAGATGGATGGTGCCGTCGTCGACGGGCTCGAGCAGGTCCAGGCAGCGCAGCAGCGTGGACTTGCCGGACCCCGAGGAGCCGATCAGGCACACGACGTCACCGGCGGCCACGCTCAGGGAGACGTCATCGAGGACCAGGCGCTCGCCGTACGCCTTGCGCAGGCCGCGGACCTCCAGCAACCCACTCATCGTGCCCCCGCCCTCTCGCGCTCGACCAGGCGCCGCTGCAACCAGTCGGTGAGCCGCGCCAGCGGCACCGTCATCGCGACGAAGAACGCCGCGACCACCACGAGCGGGGTGTAGTTGAAGTTGTAGGCGCCGTAGTCCCGCGCGGTGTAGACGGCGTCGAAGACCCCGACCGCGGAGACCAGCGCCGTGTCCTTCTGCAGCGAGACGAAGTCGTTGAGCAGCGGCGGGACGACGCGGCGCACCGCCTGCGGCACCACCACGTGGCGCAGCGTGCGCACGTGGCCCAGGCCGAGGGCCTGGGCGCTGGCCACCTGCGAGGGGTGGACGGAGTCGATCCCGGCCCGGAACACCTCCGCGACGTAGGCGGAGTAGGAGATCACCAGGGCGACACCGGCCCAGAAGGTCCGGTCGTTGGTGAGCCCCTCCAGCTGCAGCGCCGGGACCCCGAACCCCAGCAGCACCACCAGCAGGATCGTGGGGATGCCGCGCACCACGTCGGTGTAGGTGACGGCCACGACCCGCACCGGCGCGAGCCAGGGAGACCGCGTGCCGCGCGAGACGGCGATCAGGAGGGCCAGTGGCAGGATCGCCAGCTGGCACAGGACGAAGAGCCGGATGTTGAGCCAGATCCCGTCGAGGATCGCCGGGAACGACTCGCGAGCGTCCTCCCAGGAGAAGAACAGCGCCTGCACCCGCGGCCACCCGGGCGCGGCGAGGAGCCCGAGGAGCAGCAGCCCGAGGACGACCACGGTGGTGCCGGTGGAGACCAGCAGGGAGCGCCGCCGCTGACGGCGACGGACCTCGCGGCGGCCCAGCTCGTGGTCGCTGGGGGTCCAGCCGCCGGCGGGGCCCACTACTGGAGCTCGGGGACGTCGACGACGTCGGAGAGCCACTCGGTCTCGATGGCCTCCAGCGCGCCGTCCTCGCGCATCGCGAGGAGCGCGGCGTCCACGCAGGGGACCAGCGGGGAGCCCTTCTCGAAGAGCATCCCGAACTCCTCCTGGTCGCCGGTGTCGGGCTGGAACTGCCCGACGATCACGCTGTCCTCGATCTCCACGGCGGAGATGTAGAACGCGGTGGGCAGGTCGGCCAGGATCGCGTCGACCTGGTCGTTGACCAACGCCTGCTTCGCGGCGTTGGTGTCCTCGAAGACGGCCGGGTCCTCCGTGGGCGCGATGATGTCGCGGATCGCCGTCAGCGAGGTGGTGCCCGTCTGGGCACCGAGCCGCAGGGCGGCGAGGTCGTCCAGGCTGGTGGCCTCTGCACCGGCGGTCCCGTCGAGGGCGATCACGGCCTGCGCGGCCTGGTAGTAGCCCTCGGAGAAGTCCACGACCTCGGCCCGCTTCGGAGTGATCGAGATCTGGTTGATGTCGAGGTCGAACTCCTTCGCGCCGGGCGCGTATGAGGTGTTGAAGGGGACCTTCACCCAGGTGACCTGGTCCTCGGAGAAGCCGAGGCGGTCGGCGACCTCGTAGGCGACAGCGCTCTCGTAGCCCTCCCCGTTGGTGGGGTCGTTGTCGACGAACCACGGCTCGTAGGCCGGGGAGTCGGTGCCGACGGTGAGCACACCGGGCTCCAGGAGCATCTCGTCGGTGACGCAGCTCGCGGGGTCCAGGTCGTCGGCCGGCGCGCTGGGGGCGGCGGCCGGGTCGGACGCCTCCTCGACGGGGGCACAGGCGGTCAGGGCCATCGCCCCGAGTGCGAGGACGGCGGCGGAGGCGAGGGTGCGGCGCATACGCCGATCGTAGGGTCTTGCGGATCACCGGCGTCCGCACCGCGGCCACGGCGAGACCGGCACCACACCGCCCGGTCATTGCAACTCGTTGCATAGGTGCGGCACGATGCTGCCCATGGCCCTCGAGCACGCCCTGCTGGTCGCCCTGTGCGAGCAGCCTGCTTCCGGCCTCGACCTGACCAAGCGGTTCGGTCGTTCGATCGGCTTCTTCTGGAGCGCCACGCACCAGCAGATCTACCGGGTGCTCGGGCGCATGGACGGCGACGGCTGGGTCAGCGTCGAGGCCGTGGCCCAGGAGGGCCGCCCCGACAAGAAGGTGTACGCCGTCACCGAGCTCGG
>LULK01001092.1_pt1 | contig 25489 bp, 30 predicted proteins | sample 728181 | NCBI WGS metagenome assembly LULK01 (sample SAMN03860291, study PRJNA289734) | marine metagenome | biome: seawater column; feature: ocean; material: water; isolation source: Red Sea water column Station 169 - depth 10m | place: Saudi Arabia: Red Sea | collected 2011-10-15 | depth 10 m | reverse complement strand
TACTGTTGCTTGGGCATTTCTATAACCATTCTTTGTTCCAAGCTCTACAGCTTCATCCCATGAAAGTTGAGCTGCTTTTAATAGGTCATCAGGACAAAGCTCTTGATTGATAGCAATTAAGTCGTGGCTTAACCCTTCGTAATCATTTGAATCATATGCTGCTTTTCTATGATTATTCATTACACGAAGCATGTTTGTAGCATTTTCCTTATATTTTGGAAACGGACCAACGATCCCTGCCATTTCTGCAGATGCTTTGTAAGCCTCACCAGTTAACATCGCTGTTAATGCACCAGCAATTGCTCTTCCTAAATCAGAGTCGTATGCAATACCTTTTCTCATAAGTAATGAGCCTAAGTTTGCATATCCTAAACCAAGGGTTCTGTAGTCGTATGATCCTTGAGCAATTTCCTTTGATGGGAATTGTGCCATTTCAACAGATATTTCAAGAACAATAGTCCAGATTCTGAGTGCATGTTTATATGAATCAATATCAAATACTTGTGTCTCATCATCATAAAACTTAACAAGGTTGAGACTTGCGAGATTGCAAGCAGTGTTGTCTAAGAATAAGTATTCTGAACAAGGATTTGATGCCCTAATTTTTCCACCTTCAGGTGATGTATGCCATTCATTTATTGTGGTGTCATATTGAACCCCAGGATCGGCACACTTCCAGGCTGCGTCTGCAATCTTATTCCAAAGATCTCTTGCTTTAACAGTTTTAAAAATTGAACCATCAGTTCTTGCTATTAGATCCCAGTCTCCATCTTCTTCAACTGCTTTGACAAAATCCGATGGGACACGCACAGAGTTGTTTGAGTTTTGTCCAGATACTGTTGCATAAGCCTCTCCATTGAAATCTGCAGGATATCCTGCAGCAATTAGTGCACGAGCTTTATCTTCTTCAATGGCTTTCCACTCAATAAAGTCTTCGATATCAGGATGGTCTAAATCTAAGATGACCATTTTTGCAGCTCTTCTTGTAGTACCACCAGATTTAATAGCACCAGCTGCTCTGTCACCAATTTTCAAGAAGGACATTACACCAGATGAAACACCCCCACCTGATAATTTTTCTCCTTCTCCTCTTAAATTAGAAAAGTTAGTACCAGTTCCAGAACCAAATTTAAATAGTCTTGCTTCTTTTACCCATAGATCCATGATGCCACCTTCATTTACAAGGTCATCATCTATTGACTGTATGAAACAAGCATGTGGTTGAGGTCTTGAATAAGAATCTTCACCAGGAGTTAACTTACCTGTTTTTGGATCTACATACCAAAATCCTTGGGCTGGACCTGTAAGGTCATATTTGAAGTTAAGTCCTGTGTTGAACCATTGGGGACTATTTGGAGCAGCCATTTGTGTGGCAAGCATGTACTTAAGTTCATCTTCGAAAGCTTGAGCATCTGTTTTTGAGGCGAAATAACCCGTTTTTTCACCCCAGTGTCTCCATGTTTCTGCCAGTCTGTCAAAGACTTGTCTTGAAGAAGTTTCAGGCCCTAGGGCAGTGTCTCCATTTTCATCTTTTAGTAAATTTCCATCAGCATCAGTTTGAGGCACTCCTGCTTTTCTGAAATATTTTGAAACCATAATGTCTGTTGCTACTTGAGACCATGTTGAAGGGATCTCTACGTCATTCATTTCAAAAACAACTGAACCATCTGGGTTAGTTATTTTTGAACTGCGCTTTTCCCATTCGATATTGTTATAGGGATTACCCGGTGTCGTATATTTTCTTGTAACTTTTAGCCCTGAATTTTTTGCCACTTTTTCTCCTTCTAATAACTAAATATTGTATATGTATAATAATATATAATAAAGTTCTTTAATTTTCAAGTATATCCAAGTAAAATTTTCGCGAGGATGTTTCAAATTCAACTTAGATATTTCCAATATATTTTATCTTTAACAATATTTGTTGGCATATTAACTTCAAGCACACCTTTAATCTCGTCTTGTTTTGTCGGCTTAACTCTTGTTTGGCTTTCAGAAATGCTTTCTGGGCAGTTTGATATCAATAGTGAAAAGTACTATGTAATATTAATTCTTCTACTTCTATCTTTTTCATCTGTTACCTCTGTAAACCTTTTCTCTTCTATAGAATCTTATGTGACATTCATTATATTTATTGTTGTCTTAAATATTTACTTCCTATTTCAATCAGATGTAAATATTTTCAAAATAGGAAATTCAATATTTATTACAGTCGTTACTTTTTTGGTAAATGGGTATATCGTTGATCCACTTTTTCAAGAAAATATCTTCTACATATCTTATATTTTTCTACTTTTGCTTTTTTTAAAAACCCTTGCAACATATTTCAATGTACAATTAGGTAATTTTCAATTTTTCTTTAATTTTTTCTTGATATTTACAGTATTTAATGGAATGAATACCTTTTATGATTATAAAACAGTAAATATCTTTATTGGAGGAACATCGATAGCACTATTTACCACTTTTATAACACATGTTTTTACCAAATTACGTTTTGAGTATGAAATTACTTCAAAATTATCGAATCAAATATATGTTTTTGATTATATGTTTGCGTTTTTATTATCACTGTACTTAGTTGATGCACTAAATGTTGTAAATGGTTTATTCTAGTATCTGTGAAAGAACAGATATTAGAGTCACCTTTTTGTAAAAAAGAATTTCTAGAATTAGTTGATATTGTAAGTGAAGTAAAAACAACTAAGCTCTCAAATTATGCAATCTCTGACTCATCTATTGTGAATATTGGAGATAGAAATTTTGTAGATTACAGGCCAGATATTTCTATCGACCCCCAAGTTTTAAAAGATAATAATATATCTAGTATCAGTTTTGATTCTTTACATTTTTTCCAAGTTCAAAATTTAGTTGAGGAATTAGATACCAAGTCTGTAAAAATTAAAAAATCAGACGTAGCTGTAAACTTAATTTTGCCAAAAACCTATGAAGAGTATCTAGAAAGCCTGTCAAAAAAAAACAGACACGAATTAAGAAGAAAAAAAAGAAAATTTGATAATGAGACTACTTCTTTTGAACTAGGAGAATCTAAAGAACAAGATATTTTTGATATTTTTATTTCTCAACACAGAGAATCAAAAGGTGAAAAAGGGGAGTTCATGACAGAAGTGGTCGAGACATACTTCAGAAATCTTTTAAATTTGCAAGGATGGAAACTTTACTACACAAATACTGATAAAGGTGTTCTCTCAACTGCTTTTTGTTACGAGAATGATGATGGGTGTTATCTTTATAACTCAAGCAAAAATAATGAATTTAACTCAATAAATCCTGGAATAGTCCTAAATGATTTAATAATTCAGCAACTTATAGATAATGGAATGGCTTTTTTTGATTTTCTTAAAGGTACGGAAAGATATAAGTATGATTTGGGTGGAAATTCAGTTCAATTATATGACTTGGCCATTGAATTATGAATATTCTACAAATAAGCTTTCATACCTCACCTTTTGGTAGTATTGGTAAATTCGATTCAGGAGGTCTTAATGTTTATGTACAGCAAATCTCAAAACAACTATCAAACGAAAATAATGTAACTGTTGTAACTGCAGAAAAAGCAGAAAATTTTAAAACAGACAATCTGGATTTTTGTTCATTAGATTTATTTGAACCAGGTCTCTCTGTCGATGATAAAGAAATACACTTGCAAGAATTCAAAATAAAACTAGAAGAGAACTTTGAATTAGAAAATTTTGATATTATTCATGCTCACTATTGGCTGTCTGGCTTAGTAGCAAAACAAATTTCAGAAGAGAAAAATATACCCTACATATTTACATCACATAGTTTGGGAATATTTCTTGAGGGATACAACAAAGAGCGTGTAGATTGTGAAAAAATGGTAATGACATCTTCAAACTTTGTAACAGCCTCATCTCATTATGAATATGTTATGATTTCAAAAAATTACAAAATTGATGAAAATAAGATAAAAAAAATAACCCCTGGTCTTGATCGTAAAATTTTTACTCCTGATTTAGATCTCCCTAGGGAAAATATTTTTCTTTCAATTGGTAGAATACAAGAACAAAAAAAACAACTTGAGACAATAAAATTTTTAAATAATTTCAAAAAAGTAGATAACAACTTTCTATGTTATTTTATAGGTGGTCCAAGTGGTAAGTCTGGAGATGATTATTTAGCTGAACTTAAGGAAAGTGTAAAAGAACTAAACTTAGAAACTAACATTAAATTTTTAGGAAACTTGCCTCAGAAAGAAATTAAAAACTTAATGAATAAATCAAAGTTGTTAATTCATACATCACAATATGAAACTTTTGGTCTAGTTGCTGTTGAGGCAAACTCAATGGGTTTACCAATCTTATCAATTAATACAGGATCGCTAATAGAGATCATTGAAAACAATAAAAATGGTTATTTTGCTGAAGATTTTCTAGATATTGATGCGAACAATTTTGTTAAAAACTTAATAAACAATGATGATTATTTCAATATGGCGATGATAAATTGCATACAAAAGTCAGAGAAATATAACTGGGAAACCACAGCTGATAGTCTATTTGAGACTTATCAGGATGTTAGGTTGTCTTGAAAAAAACGAACAATTATTTGTTCAAATTCATCTGTATAAGCCCACAAGCTTCCAACATGTCCCACATCTTCATATCTATACAATTCAGTTCGGATACCTAAGCTGTCAGCTAGTTCAACCAAATCTAAACTGTGGTGAGGTAATATTCTCTCATCAAGCATTCCATTAAATATTAAGATTGGTTGCTTCGCACTTCTTGTTAATGATGTTTCAGGTGTTATATTTGTTAAATTTACACCCTCAAATATTCTTGCATAGTGACTTGTAGGTTCAAAAAGGAAACCAGGAAAGCCTTGATAAATCATTTCTTCTCTAACTAAAGTTTCAAAATTTACTGGAGGATCATGCACTGCAATTGCAGCAAAATCATTTGTATGTTGAGATGTTGTTAAAGCTGTAAGTGCTCCTAAAGACTGTCCATATATACCAAGAGAGCTTGGCGGTATTCCTTTTGTTTCAACTAACCAGGTAACAGCTGCTGCAGAGTCATAAGATTCTTTTTGACCTGCAGAATAATAACCATCTTCACATGTACTGTCTCCATGGTCTCGTAAATCAATAGCTAATACATTAAAACCATTTCTATATAATATCCCTGAAGCAAGCAATATTCCAGAAGAGTACTTACTGCTTGTAAGTCCATGATTAATGATTACTGTTGGACCTCCAGGATTTTGTTCCATCCACCAAGCACTTATAATTACATCATCAGTTGAAGGAAAACTTACATTTTCATAACTATCTATAAAATAATCAGATGCATTTATTGTTTCTTTGTAGTCTTCATAAACCTCAAAATTGGAGGGTGTATTGGTTTGTTCACCTTCCCAAACAGAACATGGGACAGAAGCTGCAACGTCATATACGTAATATCCCGCACCAAAATAAACTCCAACTAATAGTAATAAGAAGAAAATTAAAAATTTTTTTATAAGGCCCCCTATGTATTCAATTTTCAATATAATCAATTTTTTTATTTTTGCTAATTATCTATAGACATTATCTTGATTTATTTTATCTTTATAATGTGAGTTATGAAAAAAGTTATATCTTTCGCATCTGATTTTGGACTTGAGGATGGCTCTGTAGGAATATGCAAAGGTGTGATATCAAGAATTGACCCAGAATTACAAATTATTGACATGTCTCACGACATTCCTCCACAAAATTTGAAATATGCAAGCTTATTGTTAATGAGAGCAATTCAGTACATTCCACAAGGTGTACTTCTTGCAGTTATTGATCCAGGTGTTGGAACTGATAGAAAAGCAATTGGTGTTGAGACAGATTGGGGAGTAATGATTGGTCCTGACAATGGTTTACTTAATTTAGCATGCGCAACAGTTGGTGGTGCAAAAAGAGCATTTGAATTATCTAATGAAAATTGGGTTATTCCTCATAAAGGCGATACTTTTCATGGGAGAGATAAGTTCGCACCATTTGCTGCAGCTTATGCCTCAGGTCAATTAAAAATTGAAGACTTTGGAGAAGAGTTAGATTTAGAAAGCTTAACTCAATATTTCCTACCTTTAACTGAAACAGAGGGCAAAACAGTAAAAGGAGAGATTATTTGGATAGATCACTTTGGTAACTCACAAACTAATATTTCTCCAGAAGAACTTGAGAAGCTAAAAATTAATGTTGGAGACAATGTATCGCTTAAATTGGATGGACAAAGATTTGAAACAACATGGTGTAGTAATTTTCAAATACCATACAAGGGCCCAGTTGGCTTATTTACAGACTCATGGGGAATGGTCTCTGTTTTCGTAAAACAAGGAAGTGCCGCAAAAAGTGCAGGTCTTAACGAAGGTCAAAAATTAGAAGTCTCTAAGATAAGTAAGATAAAGCTATAGATCCAGAAACGACTATGACAAGTACTAAAAGAATTACAAAAACTAATGTCCAAGGTCGCATATATAATCTTAAACATGTTTGATGTAATTTTTGTAACTACTGAAAATTGTGAATTATGTTCTAAAGCTTTAGATAAAATAAAAAAAATAAGATTGTTGATTAACCCCAAAGTTGTAAACGTGGAGAATGATTATCAGGAATATTTATTACGCGTTCCTGTAGTTATTTACAAAGGGAGAATATTAGATGAGGGTCAAATTAGCTTAATTACAATTTTAAAAAAATTGATTTTTAGGATTTAGATATCAATAGGTTTTGATTTATCTCTATTTGAATGTTGTTCCTCTAAGTATTTTATTATTTCATCAGCTACATCAATACCTGTAGCCTTTTCAATACCCTCTAAACCTGGTGAAGAGTTAACTTCAAGAACCAAAGGTCCTCTATTAGATTGAATTAAATCAACACCTGCAACAGATAAGCCCAATACTTTGGCTGCTTTTATGGCACTTTCTTCTTCTTGACTAGTTAATTTGTAGTCTTCAACTCTTCCACCAAGATGGACGTTTGACCTAAATTCACCAGGCTTGGCAATTCTTTTCATAGAAGCGACTACTTTATCTCCAACAACAATGGCTCTTATGTCTTGTCCACTTGATTCACTAATAAATTCTTGGATAAGAATGTTTGCATCTATTTTTTTCATAGTCTCAATTGCGCTTATTGCTGCCTCCATTGTTTCTGTCAAAACAACTCCACGACCCTGAGTTCCTTCTAGCAATTTAATAACATACGGTGGAGTGCCAACAGTTCTTAAAACAGATTCAATGTCTCTGGATAAATGCACATAACCAGTAATTGGCATTTCTACACCACTGTTTCCAATTAATTGCAATGCTCTTAATTTATCTCTAGATCTACTTATTGAAGCAGATGAATTAGCAGACAGAGCACCCATTAATTCAAACTGTCTTACAACAGCTGCACCATAGAAGGTCCATGTAGCCGCAATTCTTGGGATTACAACATCAAAATTAATTTCTCTACCTTGAAAAAAAATTCTAGGTTTTGCTCTTGCAATATTCATGTAACATCTCAGATAACTCACAACCTCAGTATCATGACCTCGTTTTTTTGCTGTCTCATATAATCTGCTAGTTGAGTACAGTCTTATGTCCTGAGATAAAATTCCAAGTTTCATTTTTTATCTTCTTTTTTGGGAGTAGTTAAATAACTGATTGCTGGATTAACAAGCCATCTTCTTCCGAGTGCTTTTTTTCCGATTAGCATTGTATAATCCATTGGCCCTCTGTCAGTAAGTGTCAGTTCAATTTTCTTACTTATTCCATCCATAAGTAATGTTGTTTTAACATACGGCCTTCTCTCTACATCGCCATTAGAACTTTTTATTCTTTTATATCCAGCTAAAGGAGCAGAAGTTTTACGAACGGTATTATTTCTTTTCATTACTTTAAAGCTAACGTATTTAACGTCTTGTCTCTTTACGATTTTAATTTCTGAAGCATCTATTGAAGCAACACTCGCACCGGTATCAATTTTTGCTATTACACTTTTGACTTTTAAATCGGGTAGTGCGACATGTTCTTTCCAGCCAACAATTCGCTTCTCTCTTTTTTTCTGTGCCATTTTAGAGAATGACGTAAAACAAAAGGACACTTACAATAATTAAACCTAAGTGAAAGTATATAACTGGCAGCATAGAAAAATTGTAATTAGGTTTTAGAAAGAAACAAACTAGTTTTCTTGAAGATCTTCTCTTTCAGTTGAAATATCTTTATTTTCGTTATCTACTTTTCTGAAATATAGAAAGAATGTTAAAGATATTGCAACAATATGATGAATGATCATAAGGTTAAGCAAAGAACGTAATACTACCGCTTCTCCCCACATCAAAAAGAAACCAACGGTTGTGAACGTTCTTAATATATTTGATAAAAGAATTAAGGTTCTATTTTTTGTTAGTGCAAAGTACATGTACAGGATATTTATTGCAATTCCAGGTAGAAGTACAAATTGAAACCATACAAGGTCATTAGTCCCAAAATTTGCTCCAAAAATATCAGATAGTAATTTAGGAAAAAAGAAACCAAATAGGGCTCCAGCAGCTACAGAAAGACCATCAAAAAAAGCAAAAATATAAAGTAATGATTTTTTATCAAAAATGGAGAACTTTTTCATTTAAGGAGAAGTACTAACTGCCTCTGTAGTTACTTCTTCTTCCTCTTCTTCAGTCTCCAGTAATCCACAATCTATTAAAACTTCTTCAGTATCTCCACCACCAAATACAACTCTTTCGAATACAACTACTGCATAGATTTCATCTTCAGTGAGCTTTCCTTGAAAACCTGGCATACCTCCAATTGAGACAGTATTCTCAGCTCCATACGTCGGGCCAACCTCTGCCTGCCATCCTGCAGAACCTAGTTGTATCCATTTTGCATGATCAGCACATGTTGGGAATGTTGTGTATAAAGCACCGCCGGTAAATGCAGGTCCAACACCTCCACCTCCGCCGCCACCATGACAGCCAGCACAAGCACCTGCTCCTGCATAAACTTCTTGACCTATTGCTATGTAATTAATTGTGTTTGTAGCAGCAACGCCTCTACCTTCATAAGGTGATCCATCGCAGTTAACAGCCTGTTGGGACTTTCTATCTACGTCTAACATTCCTCTTTCACCACACTCCTGTGTGTTAGATGAACTGATTAGACCAATAAGTATAAATAATGGAATAATTACAAAACTAAAATTTAGCCATTTAGGCAGAATGGTGTCAGAGTTTGTTTTAATAGACATAGTTTCATTAATAAATGAAACTGATTTTTTTATTTGTTTGGTTGCTACTGCTGCAGAAACAGGAGCTTCCTCTTTTATCTCTTCAACAGGAGCTTCCTCTTTTAGAGACTCCAGATGCCTCTGCTCTAGCCTCTGCAGATCTTTGCACTAAATCAACTGGTGCGTTTAATAATTCAGCTACTTTATTTACTAAATCACTCATTTACTTCTCCTAATGATAGTAAATAGGTTATGAGATACTCCAAATCATTGTCATCTAGAAATTCATATTTTGGATGAGGAATGTCTCTGTTTACTGAAGACGAGTCTACTAAATATCTCTTAAGCCATTGTGAATTATTAGTAGGTTCCCTTGTAGCGTTTGTAGATAAATCTGGTCCTAAGCGAATAGTTCCTACGTTTCTGATAAGAGCTGCATTTGCATATTTGTTTTTGAGAACTTTTCCATTTTGAGTATCAGGAATTAATGTTCTTACATTTTGAGTATGACAAGATTGACAATTAAGCTCACCATAAATTTCAGCTCCTCTCAGTACTTCACTTGATACACTTACTGAATTATTTAATGAACTTTCTACAGCACTTATTGATTGGTTTTTTGGAATAACAAAAGCAAAGACAAATGTAAATACTCCAATTAACAAGACCCCACTTATAAAAGCTAAGGAACTCTCATTTTGAGACTCCAGATGCCTCTGCTCTAGCCTCTGCAGATCTTTGCACTAAATCAACTGGTGCGTTTAATAATTCAGCTACTTTATTTACTAAATCACTCATTACTAAAAACCATTTCCTCAACTGTAGTTACATCCCCAGAACTAATTGATCTTGCTACTGAAACAAAGAATAAAAATGACAATGCCATTAATAAAAGTGAAATAAAGGTGTTAGTAGAGTAGTTGATGCTTACAACGCTCCATAGTATGTTAAATCCTTCACCGTAGATTGTTGGACTGCCAGCATTTGCTCCAGCATTCCAAGAATATCCAGAATTTACTCCGATAAGAAAATTGTTGATTAGTAGAACAGGGTATAAAAATTTGAATCCAGAAAAAATTAAATCCTCAAGTCTTGAATATTTGACAGACCTACCAAACAGCTTGGGAATTAGGTAATAGGCAAATGAAATCATTGCAAGAACTAAAGATCCAATATATCCCTGGTTAATTACATTTTGAAAATTAGTTAATCCAACTAATGGAAGTATATTTTCAAAGCTTGAAATAATGTGAAGTAAATTAGTAATTAAAAATATAACAACGGAAAAGCTCATCAGACTAGACGACTTATTACCTTCATCTTCTTTCGTCTGTATCGTTTTCACATAATTAACTGAAAATGCGAGAAGAGGAATTAATAAACTTAGTGAAAGATAGATAGATACATTCTCTAGCCAATTCGGAATTATAGATCCAAAGTAATACTTAAAGTTTGTCCATGGAAGCAGAAATAAGAAACCCCAAAAAGTAATTGCTGTAAGAGTTTTATTAAATAGAGTGGCTCCCAAAGGCTTAGTCATTAAAAAGTGAATAATTGAAAGGAAAATAAACGAAACACCCACATATATGTGTGTTGAAGTATGAAGCGAAGTAATCATTAAAGAATCAGTAAATACAACTAGTTCTGAACGGGATATAAGTAGTGAAATAAAATAGAAAACTACTGCTCCATATATAAACTGAGCACTTGCAAAAATTGAACTTTCTTTTTTAGCTAATAAATTTAATGAAGCTAAACCGAATAATCCAAAGCCAACAAGTATTTTTAGGATGATTAATAACGAACTATTTCCAGTTACATTAATTCTATCTTGATAAAAAAAGCTGAAAAGAAGGTCTAAAAACTCTGTACCAATAAGACCTAATAATGTCAGAAATAAAAGCGGAAAAAGCACTGCAATTCTTCCAAGAGATTTTGAAAATAGATAGGTGAAAGATAAGCAAATGCATGTAGCAAAAAGCAGGCCATAAGTTGCTTGATTGTTAAGTGTGTCTAGGAATCCATAGTTAAAAATTCTGTTATTTGGGATTAAGTTAGCAAATGTAAAGTAAGCATCTTTAAGAAAAGATGTAAATGATGATAACAAAAGGGTTAATGGAAAAATTAGAACAAAAAGTTTTGAAAGTTCCTGTTCGTTTTTTGGAATCAATTTTAATTTCATAAGCCTAGCTATTATTCATTTTGACTTTACTATTATATTCAAAAATGTTACTCGTTATAAGATAAATGTTTGAAAAAGATATTGAAATCAATTTATATTTTTTTCCAATCTTAGGATAAAATATATAGGTAAGGTTTGAGGAAATTTGATTTATACAATTTATAAATTTAGATACAGAATAGGTTTAATTTCAATTGTCTCTGGTATAGGGGGAATGACAATTGGAGTTATCATCGCACACTTTGCAGGATTTCCAAAAGGCGAAGTTATTGATTATTTCAATTGGATTCCTAGAGGCTGGTTACCACAAACAATAGGTCAGCTAATTGCTTTTGGTGCAAGTCAGCTTTTACTACTGGGTCTTGTTTTGATTGTCTGGAATGATAAAGAATTAACTTGGGCTAAAGCTACTTATTTTGCTTTCCTTACTTGGATCGAAATGTCTATTTTGTTGGGTATTGTTCCTTCAGAATGGCTTAACTTATCTCAGGGTCCTCTTGAATGGACTGGTCAAAGAGAGTTTATTCAATTCCCACCAATATTATTCTTAAACAATGAAATCGGGTTAAGTTTTGCTGCACTTAAAGATCTAATTCAGTTAGGTATTTCTACAAACTTTTTAATAGCAGGCTTAGTAGTTGCTTATCTGATTCAAGATATAAATGATAAAGTTGAAAAATCAAAATCTAGAATTTCCGACTATGGAAAAGAGGTTGTTAGGGTGGAACAAGATGCCTAAATCAGAAGTTCTTATAGAGATGCCAGAGTTTGAAAAAAAATACAATCTAGCAATGGTTGAAGCAGAAAAAGTGGCTTCCCGAGTTAGACCAAAACAGTTTTTACATATAGATGAATCTGAGTGCATTCTATGTGAAGGATGTGTAGATATTTGTCCATGGAAGTGTATTCATTATTTGTCTGTAGACGCTATTGAAGATTCAATAAATGTAGAGTCTCCTGATGCTTCAGAGGAACCTGGTTTTTTTGTTGTTGATGAGGACGCTTGTACAAGATGTGCGCTTTGTGTAGATAGGTGTCCTACTGGAGTTATTTCACTTGGAAAGTTTGCAGGATCTCTAGCAGACCAAGCAGTTGAAAATGGCATCTACCAAGCTCCATGGGATGAAGATTCTGGTCAAAGAAGTGACAGACATGGATATATATATGGAAGGCTTTAAAATTACATAATGCAGAAATTATCTTTAAGAGACAAGATTAAAGAAGCAAGAATCAGTGCTGCTGATAGCTTTAGAGGCGGAAAATTAATGTCTAGTATTTTCCGTCCTGGTTCACCATTCAGAAAAGGGTATGTAGATAGTCCTAGAAATAGATCATATGTTGTTATGAACAATGTTTTGTATCACTTACATCCTGTAAAAGTAAAGAGGCACGGAGTACGCCTATCTTACACATTATGCTTAGGTGGATTGAGCTTCTTCTTATTTATTGTTTTAACTATTACTGGAATCTGGTTGATGTTTTATTTTCGTCCTACTGAACTTGCTTATGTAGACATACAAAACCTACAAACAAGTATTGCATTTGGTTCGTTAGTTAGGAACATGCATCGTTGGGGAGCACACTTGATGGTTCTAGTAGTTTTTCTTCACATGTCACGAGTTTTTTATCATGGCGCATATAAAGCACCTAGAGAATTTAACTGGGTTATAGGAGTTATTCTTTTGCTCCTAACTTTACTTCTTTCATTTACAGGATATCTATTACCGTGGGATCAATTAGCAATATGGGCTGTGACAGTAGGAGGTAATATGGCTGGTTACACGCCTGTTATCGGTGCGCAAGCTAAGTTCGGCCTCTTCGCCGGTCTTGAAGCTACAACTGCAACATTATTAAGGTTTTATGTACTACACGTGCTCTTTTTACCATTTATCATTGTTATCTTTATGGCTGTTCATTTTTGGAGAGTTCGTAAAGATGGCGGAATCTCAGGACCGTTGTAGGAAACAATTATGGTAGATATCCCAGAACATTTATTAATTAGGTCTGCAGAAGCAAGAGCTAAAGCACTAGGAATTAGTGTTGAGCAAGCATTAGCTGAAATGAAAGGTGAGACAGAGCCAACAGTTGTTGCCAAAGAACCAGAAGTAAAAGTTATTGATGAAACTCCTGCACCTGCTACTGAAACTCCTGCACCTGCTACTGAAACTCCTGCACCTGCTGCTGAAACTCCTGCACCTGCTGCTGAAACTCCTGCACCTGCAGCCTCAAAGACTGACACACCCGAAGAAGTAGATTTTGCGCCTGAGGTAAAAGTAACCCAACGACTTCTTACGGTTGTAAAAGCTAAACCAATTCAAAAGCCAGTAGCTGAACCAGTTGATAAAGTAAATACCTGGCCACACCTAATGCTTCCAGAGTTTGTTTCTCTTATGGCAATGACAGCATTTTTAATATTATTATCAGCAATATTACAAGCACCTTTGCTTGAAGAAGCCAACCCAAACGTTACACCTAACCCAGCAAAAGCTCCTTGGTACTTTTTGGGATTGCAAGAATTATTATCTTATTGGGATCCACAAATAGCAGGTGTTATGATTCCACTAGTCTTAGGCGTAGTACTTTGGATGGCCTTCCCTTATATTGATAGAAATCCAGAAACTCATCCTTCTAAAAGAAAATTTGCAATTATGTTTTATACCTTTTTCTTAGCGGGTGCCGGAGTTTTGACTATTATTGGTGTGCTTTTCAGAGGACCAGGATGGAACTGGACTTATCCATGGATTGATGGAATATGGTTTGATGATTTGCTTGACTGGATACACTTCGAATGACCTTAGTTGAGTTATCGTTTGCAGGGTTTGCTTTAGTTGGGTTATTAGGAATTATTGGAATTGTAGTGATTGTCACAGGACGAGGTCCTAAAAATCTTAATTGGAAAAAAAACGTTGAAAAGAAAGCACTAAAAGAAGATAAATCAGCAACAAATTTTCTCGAGCCAGAATTACCAAAAGGTGAGACAGAAACCATTATTGATGAAGAAGAAGAACAAGAAGTTCCATCTGACGGTACTGTTAAATTAGAAGAAAAAGAAATATATGAGGAGCTATCTGAAGAAGAAATAGGTATAAACCGAAGACAGTTTTTAACTAAAGCTCTAAGAATTTCATTCGGTGCTTTTGCAGGCATACAACTTATCTCTTATCTAGGTTTTATATGGCCAAAAGTCTCAGGTGGTTTTGGCTCCAAAATTGATGCTGGATCAATTGAAGAAATAAAAAACCAAATATTTCAAGCAGATGGTTCTGTTATACCTGCATTTATTCCTGCAGCTAGAGCATATATTCTTCCACTTAGTGAATCTGCAGCAGCTAATTCTCAGTTTGCCTCAGGTTCAACTGTGACAGATGGATTAGTGGCTGTTTATCAAAGATGCGTTCATCTCGGATGCAGAGTTCCATGGTGTAACTCATCTCAAGGATTTGAATGTCCTTGTCATGGATCAAAATATAATATGGTTGGTGAATATTTTGCTGGTCCAGCTCCAAGAAATTTAGATAGATTCAACGTAGCAAATGTATCTGGAAGATTAATTATTGATACTGGAACTATAATTGAATCTCCAAGAGCACCTGGGATGTCAGTCAAGTACCCACAAGGTCTTTCTTGTATTGCATTAACAACGGAGGAATAAAAGTTGTCTAGTTCTCTTTTCATTACATTAATTGCACTAGGTATCATTGGTGGACTCGCATTTTTTGTTTCAGCTGGTTTTAGGGGTTCTGGCAAAGCTAAAGATATAGCCCCTAATTTATCAAAATACAGAAATGATGATGAACTTGAAACAAAAACACTAGATAGAACACTAACTGTTGCTGTTCTCCTTGCATCTCTTTTGACAATAATGATTCCACTTTATTACTTAGGAGAACAAAATAGACAACAAGAATTTGTTGTTGAATTTGATGAAGTCTCTGTTGAACGTGGAGAACACCTTTATGAAGAGTTTGGGTGTGGAAATTGTCATGGCGTAGATGGTTCTGGTGGTGCAGCTTCTTATGTAGAAAAAAGAAGCGGAATTAGCGTTACCTGGGAAGCGCCAGCAATAAATAATGTATTTTTTAGATACGATGATGATGAAGTAAGATATTGGTTAATTTATGGCCGTGCCAATTCACCTATGCCCGCATGGGGTCTTGAAGGCGGAGGACCAATGAATGACGGCCAGTTAGATGACTTAATTGAATATATGCACCATTTCCAAATTCCACAGAATGAAGAATTGGCGACGATAGATGCAAACATTAACAGTTCATTATTACGTCTTGAAACTTCTGAGTTACTTGTAGAAAATGAAATTGCACGACAAAAAGAATTAATCCAAAGCGTAAAAGATTCTCCAACAAAATTGCCAGTTGTACAAAAAGCTGTTGAAGATATTTCTGCTCTACTCTCTAAAGAAGGTGGGATAGATACAGACGAAGATGGTCTAAGCGACTCAGTAGAAGTAGATATATCAACATATAGTGCAAATATAAATGAAATACTTGGTACGTCAATATTGAATCTTGATCCAGATAATGAAGAGTCTATTCCGGGAAGAAAAGATAAGTCAGTGGCAAATGGATTTTTATCACAATTAGAATCAGAACTTATCAACATTACAATAATTTCAGAGGGATATGACAAGTTTTTAAATGAGGCAGAGACTGGTCTTGCTTTCTTAGAAAAAGCTCTTGAAGAGAAGTTGTGGGAAGTTTCATTTGATGAAATTGCAGACTCAACTTTCGAAGGTGATGTCGAAAAGGCTAAAAGAGCAGTTGGATTATTCAATGCATACTGTGCAAGATGTCACACCGCTGGTTATTCAGCTGGTGTAGCATACACAAAAGAGATTGCTTCAGGTGGATTGGGACCTGCGCTAAGAGCAGGAAGAGTAAATATTCAGTTTAAGCAAAGGGAAGACTTTATTGACTTTATTATTAAAGGCTCTGTAAACGGAAAAGCATACGGAGTTAATGGTGTAGGAGGAGGAAAAATGCCAGGTTTTGGTGCTGTTCTTCCTCAATCAGATATAGAATTAATTATTGACTATTTGAGAGGAATGGAACCTGATGCGTGAAATAATGAGATCTCTTCTCTCGTCTAACCTGTTAGTTACAGGAATCATAATGTTTATAGGTTCTCTAATTGTGTTTGCTGGTTCCACATTTTTATTAAACGCCACAAACCTTGGAAAAAGATTAGGGTTCTTAATTACTGGAGCAGCAATATTTGGATGGGGTGTAATCAACTCAATATTTTTTATTCTTTACGCACCAAGAGGTCCAGCACCAGCTTCAATTGATGGACTAAACGCATTTGAGATAAGAATTCTTCCTATAACTTTTTTAATCGGATCTTCAATATTGTTTGTAATGTTTCTATTAGCATTGAATCGTTTTGAACAAGAACAACTTGAAATGGACAATCAAGACAATTAGATTGTCAATATGACACAAATTTGGTTTATAGCCGCTGCAGTTTTAGTCCTTGCTGAATTATTAGTAACAACTTTTGGATATTCAGCTTGGAACATTTGTCGTATTCAGCATTGTCGGGGTATATATTTCTGTAAAAATATTTGGGCCCAGAAGAGGAAAAAAAGAAGAATCAGAAAACTTCTCTGAAGGCGTAAATAAATACATAGGTACGACTTTCGTCACAACGGAAGAATTAGACATATATGACCCAACGCTTCAGCATGTATATGGTGACGACTGGCAAGTAATATCATTAGATAAGAGAATTCCAGCCGGCACCGAAGTAAAAGTAGTAAATGTCAACGGTACAAAATTAGAAGTACAAACGAGCGAGGAGTAAGATAAGTATATGGAATTTATATTTGGATTAGTCAGATGGATTGTAATAATTGTATTCCTAGGGGTAATACTTTTTAGAATCTTCAGAATTATTAGACCCTTTGAAACTGGCTTAGTTGAAAGATTAGGAAAGTTTCATAGAGAAGCAAGTTCAGGATTGAATATTGTAATACCTGGACTTGAAAGAATTATCATCGTAGACATGAGGGAACAGGTTATAGACGTTCCTCCACAAGAAGTTATTACCAAAGATAACGTAACTATTACAGTTGATGCAGTTATTTATTATGAACCAACTGATCCTAAGAAACTCGTTTATAACGTTGGAGATTTTATCACTGCTGCTACAAAATTAGCACAAACTAACCTTAGAAATGTTGTAGGTGACCTTGAGTTAGATGCTGCTTTAACTTCAAGGGAAACAATTAACACTTCTCTTAAATTAATTCTTGATGAAGCAACTGATAAATGGGGAACAAGAGTTGTAAGAGTTGAAATTCAAAGAATTGATCCACCTCAAGACGTTCAAGACGCCATGAACAAAGTTATGAAAGCTGAGAGAGATAGAAGAGCTGCCGTAACAGAAGCAGAAGGTGAAAAGAGAGCAGCAATTCTTACTGCAGAAGGTAGAAAAGAATCACAAGTTCTTGATGCTACAGGTGAAGCTGAAGCATTGAAGCAAGTTGCTGATGCACAGAAGTATGAAAAAATTGCTATCGCAGAAGGTGAGGCAGAAGCTATTGAAAAAGTTTTTGATGCAATTCACAAAGGTGACCCAACAAACGACTTAATTGCAATCAAGTATCTTGAATCTTTAGAAAAAGTTGCGAACGGTAAGGCGACAAAGATATTCTTGCCTGCTGATCTTTCAGCAACGCTTGGAAGCATTGGTGCAGTGGCAGAATTATTTAAAGATGATGATGCTAAAGGTTCAAAGAAATCTACTAAAAAATAGATAGATTCCAATTAAGACTAAACAAATACCACTAATTGTATTTATTAGCTTCTTTGTTTTAATTGAAGAAGTTTGGAAAAAGTAACTACTCATAAATGCATAGCTAACATCTGCAATGAGGTTAACAAATATAGTTACAATCCCTAAGTAAATTAACTGTACAAATACATTTCCACTTTCTGTAACAAAAATAGGTAATACAGAAAGATAAAATACCCACATCTTTGGATTAATGAGGTTAAGTTTTATTCCTGCATTAAATGATCCACTATTAATAACTTTACTTTGGGTCTCTACGCTGGATCTAATGGTATCAACTCCTTTGTATATAATGTAGATAATTCCAACGATATAAATAATGGTTAAAATTTGAGGAATTAAATTAAAAACAAATGTGACAACTCCAGCCGTAATGATTGTAATAAAAATTGCCCCTGTTGCTGCACCTCCTGCTACTTGAAGTCCATTTTTTCTACTTTTTTGTACAGATTCATTAACAATTAGAGCAATTATTAAACCAGGGCTAAAAGCGACACTAATTTGAAGGATTATTAACTCTATTACTGCAGAGCTTGAAACCATTAAGCAAGACTTTGCTTTAAAAGATTATAAAACTTTTCTCCATGACATCTCTGAACTACTCGCACTTTTGGTGCATCAGGTTCTAAATTAAGATAATCAAGAACACAACCACCTCTAGTCATACCATCTCTTGTATCAACTCTTACATTTACTTGGGCAGATTGACTGATAATTTCATTATCTAAGTAAACCGACATTGCTAATGGATCAGGCAAGTCATAACTATCACTTCCAAATATATCTTTCATCATTTCCCTAAGGACAACTTGAATATCATTGGTAAATTTTGAATATTTTGTACCAATAGATTCTATTTCTTGAATTTTTTCTGTATCTATCATGGCATCATATAGTGATGGATCCCAACCAATTACTGTAATTGGAATTCCAGAGTTTAATACAATATCTGCAGCCTCTGGGTCTACCCAGAAATTGTACTCAGCAAACTTAGTAATATTCCCTAATGCATTTGAGCTTCCACCCATAATGTAGCAGTGTTTTATTTTGCCTAACTTATCAGAATTATTTTGTACCAAGCCAGCAATATTTGTTAGAGGCCCTAATGTCACGATTTCAATTTCTTCCTGTTCTTCTAAGATTTGCTTATAGAAATCTTGTGCAGATGAATGTTCAATTTTATGGTTTTGGGGCTTAATACCAATATCACCTAAGCCATCTACACCATGCACATTTTGTGCTGAAGTAGAATCATTTCCATAGCTGAGAGCTATTTTTGTTGATTCATCTGAATCATGAACTTCAATGTAATTTCTATCTAAGGGCTTCTCAGCTCCTTTGTATATTGGGATTTGTACTTCGCAAAGTTCATTTACGTAACTTGTGTTTATTAATCCTTGTTCAAGTGGGACATTTCCTGCAACAACTGTAACACCAAGTATTTTATCTTCTGGTAAATTGCGATATGCCATCCATTAATAAGGCAACTGCATCATCTGATCCGGTGTCAGCATCAATAATTAATTTTGTCATGATGATCTAATCTTTTTAATTTCAGGAACTCCCTGATTGAGCACAACATTACAGTCTTTGTATTCTTCTGCTATCTGACTTGCAGTAATAATTAGTAGTTCTAATAAAGCTTCTTTTTTACCAGACGAAGAACCAAATGTTACTGGACTACTATTATATTCTTTTTTTATAGTCTCAAAAATTTCAAGTGATTCAGTTTTATTAAACTTGGTATTTAATTTCTTGTTTGTTGATACTTCAAAACTTTTTCTATGTCGCCTAGGTAATTCAAATTGCATAAACGTATTCTAACTATTTATTACTAGCTTTTGTAATGAGACCTCATAATCTTCAGAATATTTTACACTTCCAAATTCTACAAAACCAAAAGACTCATGAAATTTGAAAGAGGCTTCATTAATAGATGGAAGCAAGTTTATTTCAGCAGTTAAATAATCTATAGAATTTTCTTTTGCGTAATTCAAAATATTTTTATAAAGACTTGTACCTAACTTATTGTTTCGATATTTAGCATCCACAGCAATTCTGTCTATGTACAAAAAATTATCAACCATGTTGTTAATTTCTTTAAAATTTTTATGTTCAGTTTTCTTCATATAAGATTTTGTTAAATCATTGTCTTGAAAACAAACTACAAATCCAATAACATTATTTTGAAAAACAATAGCTTCGTTATAGTCTGAGTTTTCAATAGAATTTGTTAAACCCTTTAAAGAGCGAGAACCTACATTGGGCACGTTTTTTTCATTTAGTTCATGACACTTAGCGGCTAGACCACTGTTTATAGAAGAAAAAGAATATTCTTTCATATGTAAAAATATACATTTAATGTATAAAAATGTAAACTGTGTTCATGTCTCAAAAAATAGTTTTGATGAGTTCCCCAGAGTATTTTAAAGTTGAATACGCGATAAATCCTTGGATGGTTGCAGGAACAAAAGTTGATCTTGAACTAGCAAAAGAACAGTGGAATGGTCTTAAACGAACAATTGAGGAAGCAGGAGCAGAAGTAAAAGTAGTACCTCCAAATGAAAACCATCCTGATTTAGTTTTTACTGCAAACTCAGGAATAATTAAAGGCAATGATGTGTTAATCGCTAACTTCAAATTTGAAGAGCGTAGGGGTGAAGAGGAAATTTATCTCAAATGGTTTGAAGAAAATGAGTACAATGTTTCAAGAATCCCCTCTGATTATAAATTTGAGGGTCGGGGAGATGCCTTTGTTTATGGTGACTATCTAGTTGGTTCGTATGGAGTACGAAGCGATAAACAGGCACTCCTTTATATTGCAGAACACTTTGAATTAGAACCAGTCATTGTAGAGCTAGCCCAAGAAAAGTTTTATCACTTAGATACCTGTTTTCAATATTTCTCTAATGGTCATGCAATTTTCTATCCAGAGGCTTTTAAAGATAATTCTTTAAGTGCATTTTCTGAATTATTTGAATTGATACCCGTATCTGAGAGCGATGCCAACGAGCTTGCTTGTAATGCAGTTGTTATAGAAGATACAGTTATTTTTCCATCCGAAAACATAGATGCCATAAATGAAGTTGAGGATCTTGGATTAACTTCTAAAGTTGCAAATGTTTCAGAGTTTTTAAAATCAGGCGGTGCATGTCAGTGTCTCGTCATAGCATTAAACTAAAAAACATATGTTTAAAAGAATATTTAAATTAGTACTTTGGCCTGTAAAAAAGATTGTCTTTTTTCCATTAAAGTTTTTGCTGTATTCACTTTTAATATTTATTGCAATAGTTTTGTTTTTTCAATACAGAGCAGATTATGAAGTTGACACAAGCCCTCTTACAAAAATCGAATATGAAAATTGCGTTGAAGTCATTGATAGCTATGAGGTCTCTGTAAATCTTCTTTCAGAGTATGTTGATAATTTAGATAGTTATCAAAGAGAATTTTTAGAGGAAAGATTGCCTGATAGTTTACAAATACTATTGGAACCACAAACGCTTGATCCAGATGAGTTCGAGAATATTAAGGGAAGTCTTAGAACATATTTACAGGGTGGAAGATTTCCAGGCTTTAATGGACAAGCATTACTTCCTCAGGCAGCCAGTTTATGCAGATCTGGCCTAGGTTAAATCTAAAACTTCTGCGTCAGTTAAATCAACCAATAATTCTGGAGATAGGAAAAATTTAGATACTCTATTTCCAGCACCTATAAATAGTTTTTCTCTACTCATAACATTTTTATCAATAAATATTTTTATATTATCAGGTAATCCTAGAGGACTGATTCCACCATATGTTTGATTGGTTACTTCTTCTGCTTCTTCTCTAGATGCAAAACTTACTCTTTTTGCACCCATAGCAGTCTTTGCTTTTTGATTGACATCTAGTCTTGTTGAGCCTAGTACACAAAACATTGCATAGAATTCTTCAGGCTTCTTTGCTTTTATTAAAATTGCATTACATGAATCTTCAATATCAAATCCGTAGTAATCACAGAAGTTTTGAGTATCTGAGAATTCATCTTTACATTCAAAAATTTCTAGAGCTTCTTTATTTTCTTCAAAGACTTTTGTAACAGTATTATGAATTTCTACCATAGAGATTATGATATCTTAAAGATGAAAAAATTCAGCATACTTTTGATGTTACTTTTTGTATTTTGTTCTCAGCCATCAGCGGATAATGATGTCATTGATACAACCACCACAAAAATAATGAATGAGCTAGAGATTGTTGAAAAAGAGCCAGATTTATATGTGATGCTAATGTGGCATCAACATCAGCCATTTTATACAAAAAATGATGATGGCTATTACACAAGACCTTGGGTGAGAGTGCATGCAACTAAGGATTATCTTGATATGGTTGAGCTAGTTTCTGACTATCCAGAGATGAAAGCCACATTTAATTTAACGCCAGTTTTGTTAAGACAACTTGAAGATTTCTCAAATGGTGCAAAAGATTTATATTGGTACTACACAGAAATCGATGCAGATATTTTGACTCTAGATGATAAAAAATTTATTATTTCTCGTTTTTTTGATACAAATCCAAAAGTAATTGCACGATTTCCAAGATATGTAGAACTTAGAAATTCTAGTCAGAACTCATCTTCCTGGACAAATCAAGACTATAGAGATCTACAACTATTATTTAATTTGGCATGGACAGATCCAAAATATTTAGCACAAGAACCATTAAAAAATCTTGTTAGTAAAGGTAGAGACTTTTCTGAAGATGATAAATTTGTTTTGTTGAATGAACATTCAAAACTAATTGATAAAGTTATCCCAACCCATGCTGAGTTGTGGAAAACTGGTCAGATTGAAATTACTACTACCCCATATGCACATCCAATCCTTCCTTTAATATTTGATACAAACTTGGCTTCAGCAGGAGATATAGGAGCTGAGTTGCCAAAAAATAGATTCAGTAAACCCACAGATGCTGCAATCCAAGTTGAGAAAGGGTTGGATTTAGCTGAGGAACTTCTAGGTCAAAGACCTACAGGAATGTGGCCAGCTGAGGGAGCTGTTTCACAAGAAGTCTTAGGCATGTTTGCTAAAGAAGGTATAAAGTGGATTGCAACAGGTGAACATGTATTGTCTAAGTCTTTAGATATCCCGACATTTAAAAGAAACACAAAAGGTATCGTTACTAATCCGGAAGTCCTGTACACACCATGGTATGGTCAACTAAACAGACAGGATGATGTTGCTATTTTCTTTAGAGACTTATCTATCTCTGACCAGGTTGGTTTTACTTACAGCGGAATGTCTCCTGAGATGGCAGTTGCTGATATGATGATGGCACTAGAAGCCGCAAGAGAAGTAAGTGTGACATTAGATAGGCCACTTGTTGTTTCTATCGTGTTAGATGGTGAGAATGCATGGGAGCATTATCAAAATGATGGTATAGACTTTCTAAGCTTAATGTACGAAACGCTCACGACTACAGACTGGTTAAAAACAACAACTCCAACTGAGTATATTGAAAAATATGGGCCCCAAATTGATAAATTAGATAAAGTATTTCCAGCATCTTGGTTTCAACCAAATTTTGCTACATGGATAGGAGAGACAGAAGAGACATATGCATGGGATTATTTGCAAAAAACAAGAGCTTTTTACGATAGATCGAATGCATCTGGTGAATATACAGTAGAACAACTAGAAAAGGCATTTGATTATATGCTGTTAGCAGAAGGATCAGATTGGTTCTGGTGGTATGGAAGTGATCAATCCAGCGGAAATGATGATTACTTTGGTTCAGCATTTAGAAACCTTCTTAAAAATGTTTATACATCGCTCGGTCAAGAACCCCCCTCATATTTAGATATTCCTATTATTTCTCCTGCTGCTCAATTATTTGATAAGCAATCAGATTCAATTTTGAATTCAAATCAAGCTTTACTTGTAAAGGGAACAACAAATGCAAAGATATGGAGCGATGCTGGAGAAATAGAGACTCCAGATACAATTTCAAAAATACAATATAGATTCTCAAATGAACATTTATATATTTCTATACAAAAATCCTCCTCAGCAATGCAGGAATCTAATCCTTGGCAAAATACTGATCTAGATATCTATTTAGAAAGTCCGTCCAGAACAAAGATTAGAAGGTCTTCAGTTCCATTCAAAGATGGCGTAGTTTCAAATCAAGAATTTATAGGTATTGAAACCACTCAGGCAATATTTCATCGTGGTGAAGAACTTCTAAATGGTTCATATTTTACGTGTACAAAAAGAGATTTACCTAATGAGGGAAGTGTTAAAGAAGAAACATTTTCAACAAACTGCTTAACTAAGGAAACAACAGAGGTTTCTGCTTTTGGAAATGAACTTTATCTAAAAATTCCACTCGGTGAATTAGGTTCATTGAGTTTCGGAGACAAGATTAAACTTCGACTTTATTCAGATTCTTTTGATACCTACGTTCAGCCTTCTAAGCCTCTGGCCTTATTTGTACCTGAAGTATCAAGTATTGAGCTATTTCTAGATATGAAAGATCCTATTAAAGATGATCATGGAGAGGGTTCATACACCTATCCAACAGATGGTGTCTTTATACCTGGAAGTTATGACTTTGAAGGCTTTTCAGCAGGTATTGCAGATGGAAGTCTCGTTATGAATTTTGATATTTTAAGTGCTATAAAAAACCCGTGGGGATCTCCAAGGAGTCTATCTGTCCAAACAATTGATGTATACATTGATAAAGACTTTGGATCTGACACTGGAGTAAAACAGTTAGGTAACTATAGGTTTGCAAAAATGCCAGATGGGTCTGGTTGGGAATATCATATTGTAATAGAGGGATGGGAACCACAGATTTGGAAGTCTCTTCCAAGCGGTGAGTCAGAATTAGTGACTAATCAATTTGATATTGTTGTTGTACCGGACAAAGGTGTAATAGTTGTAAAACTTGATATCGAAAGCCAACTTGGTGGTGGAAATCCTGAAGAATGGCATTACGGAGTAGTGATGATATCTCAAGATGGCTATGGTCCTAATGGTTCAAGAATTAGAGAAATCAATCCGTCAGCAGAACAGTACAGAGGTGGTGGGGCTCCAAATGTAGTTAACCATCCAAATATATTTGATGTCATTTTTCCTGATGAAGGAGTTCAGGAAGACTCCTTGAGCTCATATGTAGAGTATGAAGGTTCTGTAGATGATATTCCAACTGATTTGCTTGGGAGCATTCCATTAGTGAGTAAAGATTCGTAGTAGAGTAATTTATATGAAAATTAATTGGCCGAT
>LULK01000316.1_pt1 | contig 25563 bp, 24 predicted proteins | sample 728181 | NCBI WGS metagenome assembly LULK01 (sample SAMN03860291, study PRJNA289734) | marine metagenome | biome: seawater column; feature: ocean; material: water; isolation source: Red Sea water column Station 169 - depth 10m | place: Saudi Arabia: Red Sea | collected 2011-10-15 | depth 10 m | reverse complement strand
TTTTTTAAAAAAGGAAATTTCATAAATTACATCAAAATCATAATTTTTAACAAGGCTCATACCAAAAGCATACATATACAGTTGGTTGCCTAAATGATTAAATATTGATACAAAATCTGTTCTTGAAGCAGCAGGAACTAAATGGAACTTTTTACCATTTAGACCTGGTCTTGTAGGAGGACATTGTATTGGTGTAGATCCATATTATTTGACTCATAAAGCTCAATCTATAGGACATAATCCTCAAGTCATACTTGCAGGCAGACGTCAAAATGATTCAATGGGAGCGTATGTTGCTAATCAACTTATTGGATTGCTTAATGACCAAAAAATAAAATTGGATGAAGCAAAGATATTAGTAATGGGATTAACTTTCAAAGAAAATTGTCCTGATCTGAGAAATACTCGTGTGGTTGATGTGATAAGCAAATTAGAGGAATCTGTCAAGAAAGTTGATGTATGGGATCCATGGGTAGACCCGGAAGAAGCTTTAAAAGAGTATGGAATTTCGATTATTAAAAAACCAAGAAAAGGTCTTTATGATGGAATTGTTGTTGCTGTTGGTCATGATGAATTTAAGAAAATTGCTTCAAAGGAGATTCATAAATTTGGAACTAAAAAACATGTACTTTATGACCTAAAATATATATTATCCGAAAATCAAAGTCATTTGAGGCTGTAAAAAGGAAATATTATGAAAAATTTTGCATTAATTGGAGTCTCAGGATACATTGCTCCAAGACACATGATAGCAATAAGAGATACTGGTAATGACCTAATTGCAACTTTAGATCCTAATGATTCTGTAGGAATAATCGATAGTTATTTTCCTCAAGCATCTTTCTTTACAGAATTTGAACGTTTTGATAGACACATTCATAAAATAAAAAGAAGAGGCACAGAAATTAATTATATTTCAATATGTACTCCAAATTATCTTCATGATAGTCAAATTAGGTTTGCTTTACGCTCGGGGTCAGATGCTATATGTGAAAAACCACTTGTTTTAAATCCATGGAACATTGATGGACTCAAAGAAATTGAGAATGACACTGGTAGAAAAATTCATACGATACTGCAATTGCGACTTCACCCATCTATTATAGAGCTCAGAAAAAGTGTTAAAAAAGAAAAGTCAAAGAATAAGCATGAAGTTGATTTAACTTATATTACATCAAGAGGAAATTGGTATATGCAGTCTTGGAAAGGCGATATTAAAAGATCAGGAGGAATTGCGACTAATATTGGCGTACATTTTTTTGATATGTTGCATTTTATATTTGGTGATATTCAAGAAAATATTGTTCATTTTAGTTCAGATACTGTTTCAGCTGGTTATTTAGAATATGAAAATGCAAGAGTAAGATGGTTTCTTTCGGTCGACTATGAAAATATTCCAGATATAGTAAAAAAGAATGGTCAAAGGACTTTTAGATCAATAAATGTAGATGGAAAAGAATTAGAGTTTTCTGACGGATTTACTGATTTACATACAAGAACATATGAAGAGATTCTTACTGGTAGAGGTTTTGGCCTTGAGGAAAATAGAGTTTCAATCGAAACTGTCTCAGATATTCGCAATTCTGATCCTATTGGATTAAAAGGTAATTATCATCCATTTTTAAAAGATTGCATATGAAAACCAATATCCACCCAAGCGCAATTATTGATGATGGAGCCAAAATTGGTGAGGGTTCAAGAATTTGGCATTTTGTACATGTTTGTAAAGGTGCTGTTATTGGAAAAAATGTTTCTTTAGGTCAAGGTGCTTATGTAGGCAATAAAGTCACAATTGGTGATAACTGCAAAATTCAAAATAATGTTTCAATATATGATAATGTTTATCTTGAAGATGGAGTGTTTTGTGGACCAAGTATGGTATTCACAAATGTTTATAACCCGCGTTCATTAGTAGATAGAAAAAGTGAATATAAGGATACTTTGATATCACGTGGAGTTTCTCTAGGAGCTAACTGTACTATCATTTGTGGGATTAAAATTGGAGAGTTTGCTTTTATTGGGGCAGGCGCCTTGGTTAATAAAAATGTAAAACCTTATTCTCTGGTAGTTGGTGTTCCAGGTAAACAAATTGGATGGATGTCAGAATTTGGGGAACAAATACCTTTACCACTCAAAGGAAAAGGAATCTATGAATGTCCTCATACTGAGGATGTATATGAGTTAGATGATAAAACTTTAAAAAAAAGGAAATAAATGAAAATACCATTTATAGATCTTAAAACTCAATTCAATGCTATTGAGGAAGAGATTAGAGAGAGGATTAATGTTGTTTTAGATCATGGACAATATATTATGGGTCCAGAGGTAAAAGAACTAGAGGAAAAATTATGTGAGTTCACAGGGTCAAAGAATTGTATAACAGTTTCTAGTGGCACTGATGCTCTTCTAATAAGTTTGATGGCAATAGGAATAAAGCCAGGGGACGAAGTCATAACAACACCTTTTACTTTTGTATCTACTGCAGAAGTTATTGTTTTATTAGGAGCAATACCTGTTTGGGTTGATATTGATCCAAAAACTTGCAATATAGATGCTTCAAAGATTGAAGAGGTTATTACTGCGAATACTAAGGCGATCATGCCAGTTAGCTTATATGGGCAAGTTTCTGATATGAATGAAATAAATAAAATTGCAGAGGATAATGGAAATATTCCAGTAATTGAAGATGCTGCGCAAAGTTTTGGAGCAATGTATGAAGGCAAAAAAAGTTGTAACTTGTCAACAATAGGATGTACCAGCTTTTTTCCAGCAAAACCTCTTGGTTGTTATGGTGATGGAGGAGCAATTTTTACAAATGATGATAATCTTGCTCAAATATGTCGTGAGATTAGAATTCATGGTCAAGGTAAAAGATATATTTATAATCGTGTTGGAGTTGGAGGTCGGATGGATACAATTCAAGCAGCAATTTTAATTGCTAAGTTAGACAGATTTAATTGGGAAATTGACAAAAGACAAGAGATAGCAAAACGCTACGACGATCTTATTAATACATCTCCTAATAAAACAAAAGTAGATAAGATTATTATAAAGCCTGATAGAACATCTGTTTTTGCTCAATATACTTTATTGGTCAAAAATCGTGACGAAGTTCAATTAAAACTTGAGAAAGCACAAATTCCTACAGCTTCTTATTATCCAATACCTTTAAACGAACAAGAACCATACAAGCATTTATGTTGTGGAGATTGTACTCCTCAATCTCAAAAAATATCTAAAGAAGTACTAAGTATTCCATTTAGTCCTGATATTTCTGCAGAAGATCAAAAATTAATAATTAAAAAACTTTTGGAATAATGAAGACTGCGGTCTTATCAAATATATTTTTGTTAAAATATGACCATTTGCTGATACAATCTGACCAGATTTTTACTTGATTAAATAGATTGCTGAATAATTATGATAAATGTTGGATTAATTGGATTTGGTTATTGGGGTCCGAATGTTGCCAAAAATATACATATTAACCCCGAAATAAATTTAAAGTGGATATGTGATAAAGAAAAAGATAGGCTAAATAAAGCCACTGAAATCTACATTTCCGAAACAAAATATACTCATAATTATAAAGATATTCTAAATGATCCTGAAATTAGTGTTGTTGCAATAGCACTTGGCACATCATCACATTTTGAGTTCGCTAAAGAAGTTTTACTCTCAGGCAAACATGTATATGTAGAAAAGCCATTTACCTCTAGCGTTGAGGAAGCTGAAGAGTTAAAAAAGTTAGCCAATGAACTAAAGCTTAAGATTCATGTTAATCACATTATGGTCTACCATCCTATCATTAAAAAAATTAAGAGTCTGATTGATTCAAATGAGATTGGAGATATTCTTTATATTGATGCTATGAGAATGAATTTAGGACAAATTAGAAATGATGTTAGCGCAATGTGGGATTTAGCTGTTCATGATTTAACAATAATTGACTTTTTAGCTAACGGACAAGAAGCTAGACAAATAAGCGCAATGGGCGAAAATTTTTTTAATCCAAAAGAAACCTTAAGTTTTTTAAATATAAAATACCAAACATTTATATCTCACATTCAATCAAGTTGGATTTCTCCATTAAAAGAGAGAAAGTTAATCATAGTTGGTTCAAAAAAAATGATTGTTTTTGATGATATGAAGCATTCTGAGAAGCTAATGGTTTATGATAAAGGAGTGGATGTTCTATCCGGTAATAATGTTGAATATGACGACTATGCTGTAAAAACTAGAGAGGGTGATATATGGATACCATTTATAGAGCAAGAAGATGCATTATATAACAGCATTGAATGTATGAGATTATCTATCTTAAATGGTGTCGATACCGTTACCGGGCCAGACCAAGCAATTAGAGTTCAGAGAATTTTAGAAAAAGCTGATGCCTGTATGAATTTATAGAACTTATTATGAATAGACCCAATATAAAATCGAGTAAAATCTTAGTAACTGGAGGAGCTGGCTTTATAGGAAGTCACCTTGCTGACAAACTCTTATCAGAAGGAGCAAATGAAGTCATAATTATTGATAACCTTTTTAATGGTTTCGAATCAAACATTAGCGATGCCATCTCAAAAGGCGCAATTTTTTATAAAGACGACATTGAGATTATGTCATCTTTAGATTATATATTTCAAAATCATGAAATTGATATAGTCTTCAATTGTGCAACAAAAGCATTAAATTACTCTTTTGTGAATCCAAAAAATGCTTATGAAACCAATGTTAGAGGGATTTTGAACATTCTCGAGCATCAAAGAAAAGGAAGCTTTAAAACTCTCATACATTTTTCAACATCTGAGGTATATGGAACTGCGGAATATGAACCTATGGACGAATCTCATCCATTAAAACCAACAACTTCATATGCCTCTGGAAAGGCTGCTGCTGATATTGCTCTTTTTAGTTGGGTCAAGATGTTTGATCTTGATTCATTTATCATTAGGCCGTTTAATAATTATGGCCCTAGACAAAATTATAAAGGTTACTTGGCAGGCATCATTCCAATAACTGCATGGAGGATATGTAATGGATTGCCTCCAGAAATTCATGGTTCTGGAGATCAAACAAGAGATTTTATATTTGTTCAGGATACAGTGGATGCTGTTATAAAACTTTACCCACTTCTCAAACCATCTGAAAGTATAAATGTTTCAACTGATGGACAAATTTCTATGAATGAGGTGGTTCAAAAGATTACTGATTATTTTAAATATGATGGCGAAGTACTAAAAAGACCTTCCAGATCTTCAGATGTTATGACTCACAATGCTTGTAATAAAAAAATTAAAGATTATATACAATATAATTTAACAGATTTTGATAAAGGCCTTGAAAAGACACTAGATACATACAAAAAAATTTTCTTGAAATGATAAAACTTATAAAACCATCTATATCTTTTGACTCAGTTGAACATGAATTGAAGGAAATCTTTAAATCAGGGCAGTTTACACAGGGAAAGAATGTTGAAATCTTTGAGAACTCACTTAAAAAATACTTAAATGTAGAATATATTGGGTTAACTACATCTGCTACAACAGCTCTCTCATTAAGCTTGAGAGTTATGGGGATAAAGCAAGGAGATAAAGTTGCAGTTTCGGACTACAGTTGGCCAGCATCATCTAATGTTATCGAGGAAATTGGAGCAACCCCTATATTTATAGATGTAAATCCTGAAACATTTAATATGTGTCCAAAAGACTTAACAAAAAAAATTAATTCTGATGTTTCGGCTGTAATTTTTGTCGATACTTTTGGCAATCCAAGTGGTATTGAGGAAATAAATAAAATATGTAAAAAATATAAAATTCCTATTTTAGAAGACGCAGCATGTGCTCTCGGAAGTGAAATTAATGAGATTAAAGTTGGTGCATATTCTGATATAACATGTTTTAGTTTTCATCCAAGAAAAGTTCTTAATACCGGAGAAGGTGGAGCTATTGCAACAAATAATAAAGATTATTCAGATTTGTTTAAAGTAAAGTTAGCTGCTGGAGCTTCAAGAAAAGCTGAGGTAGGATTAGATTTTACTGATTATGGATTTAATTTCAGAATGACTGAAATCCAAGCTTTGATGGGCTGGAAGCAATTACTGGAATTAGATAATTATGTTGAGAAAAGGAAATTAATTAAAGAGGAGTATATTTCACAATTAAAAGGTCACGATTTTATTCCTCAAAAAATTAATAAAAATGTATACCATAATTGTCAATCTATTGTATTCAAAGTACCAGAGAATCTTTCAAGGAATGAGTTAGTAAATTATTTATTTAAAAAAAACATAGAATCTACTCTTGGGACCTATTGTTTAAGTGGCACTAAATTTAATCAGCAAAAGTATGATGATGTTCAAAAGAATTCTTCGTACATTGATTCAATTGCAATCACTCTTCCATGTTATTCTGGAATAGATACTCTTAAAGTAACTGATGAGATAATTAGTTTTATAAGTTAAATCATGTGCGGAATAGTTGGACTATACTCAATTTCTGATGAGAAAGTATTGAATATTAAACTTAATGAAGCAATGAAAAGTCTTCATCACAGAGGTCCAGATGATAAAGGTGAAAAGCAATTTAAGATCAATAATAATTTATTTAAACTAGGTCATACAAGGCTTTCAATAATTGATTTGTCACAAGCTGGCAAACAACCAATGCAAACACAAGATAAAAGATATACTATTATTTTTAATGGCGAAATATACAACTACAAAGAACTAAGAACTGAATTAAAATCGCTAGGTCATAAATTTATTACAAGCTCAGACACTGAGGTTCTTTTGATTGCATGGGTGCAATGGCAATTTGAGTCATTAAAAAAATTTAAAGGTATGTTTTCATTTGCTATCTTTGATAAAAAAAAGAATGAGTTATTTCTTGCTCGAGATGCATTTGGTATTAAGCCTCTATTTTTTGGCATTGACAATGAGGAAACACTATTTTTTGGATCTGAACTTCCAGCACTTGTAAAAATTGTTTCAAGTAAAACCGGCCTTAATTACCAAAAAGCCTATGATTATCTTACATGGAATCAGTATGATAATGGATCCAGCACTTTTTATAACAGTATCAATCAATTACCTCGTGGACATTATGCTGCAATTAATTTGAATGATTTTTCTTTTAAACAAAAAGATATTAAACCAATACGTTGGTGGTGGCCTTCAATCAAAGAAAGAAAAGATCTTAAATTTAATGATGCTGCAGAACAATTACGTGAATTATTCTTAAAAAATGTTCGCCTACACTTAAGAAGTGATGTGCCTGTAGGTGCAGCTCTTTCAGGAGGTCTTGATTCATCTGCTGTAGTTTGTGCTATGCGTATTTTAGAACCTGATATGCCAATTCATACCTTTAGCTATATTGCAAAAGGAACTGAATTAGATGAAGAAGAATGGGTAGATATAGTTAATAATCATGTAAAAGCAATTCCACATAAAATTGTTGTTACAGCCGACGAGCTAGCTAAAGATCTTGATGAAATGATTATTGCTCAAGGCGAACCTTTTATGAGCACAAGCATATATGCGCAATACAGGGTTTTCAAGGCAGCAAAAGATGAAGGGATTATTGTTACTCTTGACGGTCAAGGAGCTGATGAACTTCTGGCAGGATACAATGGATTTCCAAATCATTACATTAACAGTTTGATTGATAATCATAACTACGGATCTATAATTCCCTTTTTGAATTCTTGGAGTAAATGGCCAAATAGGGGTATAAAGAAATCTCTTTTGATGCTTGGAGCAGCACTAACACCGGAATACTTAACTACTTTTGCTAGAAAATTAATTGGTCAGAATCCGGCTCCAGATTGGATAAAAAAAGAATGGTTGCAAAATGAGGGTGCAAGAGTAAAGTTTCCAAAAAAACCTGAAAAATCTTTTGAAGGAAGGGGAAGAAGGCTAGTAGAGCATCTTAGAGAAATCCTTACAGGAGATGGTTTCGGACTTTCAGCATTATTAAGGCATGCTGATAGAAACTCAATGCATTGGTCAATTGAAAGTCGTGTACCATTCTTAACAACAGAGATGGCTGAATTTCTTTTGACACTTCCGGAGACATATTTACTTTCAAATAATGGAGAAACAAAACATATATTTCGTGCTGCAATGAAAGATATTGTTCCCGACTCAATTCTGAAAAGAAAAGACAAAATTGGTTTTAAAACACCTCAAACTGCTTGGTTAATTCAAAATAAAAATATTATAAATAAATGGTTATTATCTGCTAAAGAGTTGCCATTTATAGATGAATCTAAATGTGATATTGAAACTCTTATTAATCAAAAAAATTTTAACAAAGGTGCATGGAATTTAATTAATTATTGCAGGTGGACACAGCTGTGAAAAAAATTGTGACAATATTAGGTGCTAGACCACAGTTCATAAAAGCAAGCGCAGTTAGCAGAGAAATCTTAAATCATAATAAAGAATTCAATAACATTAAAGAAATTATTATTCATACTGGACAGCATTTTGATCAGAAAATGAGCAACATTTTTTTTGATGAAATGAGTATTGAAAAACCTAAATATTTTCTCGATATCAATGATAAATCTCATGGAGCAATGACGGGCCAGATGATAGAAAAAATTGAACAAGCTCTTTTAAAGGAAAATCCAGATTGTGTTTTAGTATATGGAGATACCAATTCAACGTTAGCTGGAGCTATCGCAGCATCAAAATTAAATATAAAAATTGCTCATGTTGAGTCTGGATTACGCTCATTCAATATGAAAATGCCTGAGGAAGTAAATAGGATAATTACAGATAGACTCAGCTCTATTTTATTTTGTCCTACTAATAAGGCAATAAAAAATTTACATGATGAGGGAATCTCAAATTGGAAAAATGATTCAAAAACTATCTTATGCGGAGATGTTATGCTTGATTCGTCAATGTTTTATAAAAAGCACGCAAAAAAACCTTTAAACATAGAAATAGAAGATAAATTTTTATTATGTACAATCCATAGAGCTGAAAATACAGACAACCTAACTCGATTAAAAAATATATTTGAAGGATTGAAAGAAATTTCAAATAAAATACAAATCATTCTTCCAATCCATCCAAGAACAAAGAATCTCATTCAAAATCTAGATTTTGAAATTAGCAACATTAATATAATTGATCCTGTTGGATATTTAAATATGATTTGGTTGATAGACAATTGCAGTCTAGTATTAACTGATAGTGGAGGCCTTCAAAAAGAAGCTTATTTCTTCAAAAAAAACTGTATTACACTTCGAAATGAAACTGAGTGGACAGAGTTAGTTGATATTGGCGCAAATAAGCTCGTTGGTACAAATAAAAATAACATATCTAATGCGTACCTAGAATGTATAAATCTTCCAGATGATCATTTTGATTCAAAGCTTTATGGGGATGGTAATGCTAGTAAGTCAATAGTTTCGGAGCTAACAAAATAAATTCCCTATATAGATTATTTAAATAATGCTATATATTAATAAGATGCATTATAAATCAATAACATGAAGATAGCTTTACTTGGAGATATTGCAATATTTGGTTGCCATTGCTTAAGTAAAAACAAATCTTTTAAAAACTATTTTGATAAAGTAAAAAAGCATTTATCAGATTTTGACATAGTTATTGGAAATCTTGAGGCACCGTTTGTAAAGAATGAATCTTCAGTTTTTGGTAAATCAGCAACAGTAAAATCTCATCCAATAAATGTTGAACTACTTAATTATTTGGGTATTACTCACGTAAATCTTGCAAATAATCATATTGGTGATTTTGGAATAAAAGGTTACAAAAGAACTATAGATCTACTTTCAATAAAATAAAATAGAGTGGTTTGGAACAGAAAACAAACAGATAGATTTAGAGATTGATAATGAAAAAATTTCGCTTTTAGGTTTTTGTTCATATAATACCAACCCCTCTGCAATTAGATTCAAGTCAAAAACAGGACTTAATTATTTAGATGCAAGAAAAGTTTATGAAAATGTTAAGAGAAATTTTAAAAATGGATTCTTAAGTATTGTAGCCATACATTCAGGACAGGAACATGTTCACATGCCAAGTTCAGAGGAAGTAAAATTTGCTAGAAAAATAGCACAAGATTTTAATTATATATATTATGGTCACCATCCTCATGTTATCCAGGGGTTTGAGGAAATAAAAGGATCTGCATTATTTTACAGTTTAGGTAATTTTATTTTTGATGATGTCTTCACACCTAGAGATACTTATAAACCTCTCATAAAACTAAGTAGACATAATAAAACCGGCATAATTGGAGAGGTAGAGATACAAAATAACAAAATAATTAAATGTAATTCAACTCCAATATATATGTCTGATGAATCAATGAAAATAGATGACGAAATTGATGATGTTGATTTAGATGCTTATAATTCTATTCTCAAAGACGCTGGATCAAAAGAATATGATCAAAAAAGAGCAAATACTATTCAAGATTTTTTAAACAGTCGTCGACAAATGAGAGATTTTAAATGGTATTTAAGACGACTTAATTTAAATTCAATTGGAATCTTATTAAAGGCAAAACAAAATCTTAGACTTTACCAAAAGCATTTTATTTCAAAAATTGATTTGATTGGATAAAGATATGAAATCACCGACTGTTGCAATTGTAAAATCTGATTTTCATGATAACCATTCCAGCGCATGGGGCCAAGTCTGGATCAATTATTGCAGAAAAAATAATATTAAACATAAGTTGGTCGATTGGAGAGATTTTGGTTTTTTTGAGGAGCTTGCAGCTCATAATATTGTTTTATGGCACTACAGTCATTACTCTCCTGATGAAATGCTATTTGCTCCAAGCATTCTAGCTGCTTTGAAAGAAAAGGGATGTAGAGTATTTCCAGATCATGCAGACTCGTCTCATTTTGACGATAAAGTAGCTCAAGCCTATTTACTTAAGGCATTAGGCATAGATGCTCCAATTAATTATCCATTGCATTCTCTGCAATCAGTAAAAGAATGGATTGATAAAATTGGTAAATTTCCAGTTGTGGCAAAACTTAGAACTGGTTCAGGTTCTAATAATGTTGTTCTTATTTCAAATAAAAATGATCTAAATAAATACGCCTCAAAAATGTTTCATAGTGGCATTAGATCAAATCCAAGCACTTTTTTTAAGCTGAAATCTAATATTAGATCTACTAAATCCTTCAAAGAATTTACAAATAGATTAAAAAGAGTACCAGAATTTTTATTTTCTAGAAAAATTGCTAAATCTCTTCCAACAGAAAAGGGATATATATATTTACAAGAATTTATAGAGAATGTGAATTATGATCTAAAAGTTGCAATTGTTGGTGATAGGCTTAGCTTTGTTGCTCGTGGAATAAGGTCTGGCGAATTTAGAGCATCTGGAAGTGGGAATTTATTTTATGACAGAGATTTATTGGACGAAAATATAATTAAATTAGCATTTCAAGCATATGATGCATTAGATTCTGATTGCACTGGTTTAGATATTGTAAAAGATCCAAAAACTAATAAACCTGTAATTTTAGAGGTTAGTTATGGCTTTTCACATCAAGCTCAAATTGGAGCTGGTGGTTATTTTGATAGGAATTGCAATTGGCATGATTCTCCATTTAATCCACCAGAAGCTTTACTTAAAAATATATTGAGGGAAGAGAGTGAAAAATGAAAGTACTTTTTGTCGTAACTGCTTTTTATCCAGAACAAGCGATAGGTTCAATTAGAATAACCAAATTTGTAAAATATTTACAAAAAAATAAAGTGGATGTTTCAGTAGTTTCCTTATCACCACCACCATGGTCCACTAGAGATGAATCACTATATTTCAAGGGTTTAAAAAATATAGATTGGAAAGTAATAGATCAGTCACCTGTTTTCAAAAAAGTTTTTCAAAAAATGAGAATCATCACAGTAGGCACTGTACCTGGAAATGCGGCAAATTATTCTGAGTCAAGAAATTCCTTTAAAGCAAAATTTAGAAAATTTGCTCAATTTTTTTATACATTTTTGAAAGGAATAGATTGGTCAATACGAGTCAAAAGATATGCTAAGAAATATCTTAAAAATCATGATTATGATTATATTTTTTGTAGCTATCCTAGTTTTGCATCTCCTCTTAGCGGTATTAAACTTAAAAAGTTGGGTATTGGAAAGAAACTGGTTGTTGACTTCAGGGATCCAATCCTCGAAAAGAAAACATCTAGATTAAATCTAAGATTTCTAATACAAAAACATATTCTAAAAAACTCTGATCTTCGTATTTTCATCTCTAAAGGTGTTCAAAAGCAAATAGATAACAATTTTAAAGATTTAAAGAATATTATAGCTCCTAATGGATTTGACCCAAAAGATAAAACCAATCTCCAATTACTTGATTCAAATAAATCTAACTCAACTACTCTTAGATTTGTATATACTGGTGCAATTTATGGTGGTAAGAGAGACTTGAATCCTTTTTTTGAAGCTATCTCAAAAATTATGTCCGATTCAAAGAATAAAAATTATAATTTAAGTCTAGAGTATGCTGGTAAAGAAGGAAATTTATTTTTAGAGCAGGCTAAAAAATTTAATCTTTCCAAATATGTTATTGATCATGGTCAATTAACCCGTTCAAATTCATTAAAATTACAATATCAATCAGATATTTGTCTATTAGCAACTTGGAATACAAGATTTGAACAGGGAGCACTAACAGGAAAAATATTTGAGTACTTTATGTTTAGAAAACCTATTGTTGCAATAGTAATGGGTGATTTAGCTGGAAGTGAAATTTCAAAATTAATTAAAAAAATAGGTGCAGGTTTTTGTTTTGAGGAAGCAGACCCGGACTCTTTTAATAATCTTAAAATATGGCTTGAAAATGCTATCATTAAAAAAAATACTAAAAGTCAGGTTGAAAATCATTATAACGATGAAGTAAATGCTTTCGACATAAGACAAATTGCTCTTAATATAAATACAAAAATGCAAGAAATGATTGATAAGGAATGATTAAAGTGAAAGGCGGCTTAATTATTTCCGGTGAAAGTATTCTTATGTTAGGTCTTTTTTTAACGCCATTCACTTCTCTTAGGTTTGGATTTGCCGGTCCGGGTGAATTATTAATCCTTTTATCAGGTTTTATAGCTTTATTTTCTAGGAATTTTTTAATTAGAAAAGATCCTAGACTAGAAGTTTTTTATAAATTTTGGATCTTGTTCCTGTTAACATCTTTGTTTGGATTATATTACAACAACTTTTTCTCATATAATCCGAGTGGCACTTACGAATCTATGATATTCGATTTATTCTCATATATTTTTATTTTATTAACCATAATTTTAATCGGACACTTTGCTAGCAAAGACCCTGATTTTTCAGTTTCTTTTTTTAAAAAGTTATTTACATACTGGGGTGTTGCGTATGTATTCTTGTTTGCAATTAGTTTTATAACTCCTTCAATTTTTGGCATGCCACTAAGGTATGATATTTATTTTTCTCCACTCGTTGAAAATATTCATCAGGCAGCGATGATAACCTGTGCTATGTGTTTCGTAATGTTTTACATTGGCATTAAAAGCGAAGGATATTTAGCGAAGCTATTTTTTTTTACAGCAGCACTCCTATTTGCTTTTATGGCCCTTACCAGTGGATCAACAAAGGCACTGCTGGGTGTAATAGTAGGCTCAATAATATGTCTCATTCATTTCATTGGTTATAGACCAACTGGCAGTTCAAGAGTAATTTTAAACTTTATAACCTTTTTTGTTACATTTGGTTTTTTGCTAGTTTTTTTATCAATCTATTCTGATGAGCTGATTTATTTAGCTATACAATTCTTTACTGAAAATGATGGTGCTGATGGCTCTCGTCAAAAAATTTATACTTCAGGATTTATTAATGGACTTAATAGTCCTTTAGTTGGATTTGGTCCAGGTGCTCATGTTCCTTATAAAGGTAGTTTTTGGGATGCTCATAATTCAACATTAACAATTTTTTTACAAGCAGGTTTTATTGGAGTTTTAATTTTTGTGTGGTTTAACCTCAAAGTTCTCCAAAAGCTATCTATTCACTTTGCTTTGTTTGGAGCAATTGCTGCAATTGGAATGTATGTTATCGGAGGTGATATTCTACGTCGGCTTCCGATATGGATTATTTTAATTGGAATATATTATTTTTCTATATATAAACCATACGGATCAAGGAATAAACTCAAAATGAGTAAATTAAATGATTCAATTAAGCAATGAATATTAGAGAAGATAAAAAATTTTTAATTGTTGCAAGTCATCCTGAGTCCTTGCTTAATTTTAGAGGCCCATTAATTCGTGATTTATTGGATAAAGGCTTACAGGTTCATGTAGCAGCTCCTGATTTATCAAAAAATAATTTTATTAACTCGAAACTTTTGTCTTTAGGTTTGATAGTTCATAAAATTCATTTAAGCAGAACTGGAATGAATCCAATTTCTGATTTAAAGACAATATTTCAGCTATGGCGTCTAATGAAAAATATAAATCCACAATATTTTTTAGGATACACCCATAAACCTGTAATTTATGGAAATCTGGCAGCCTGGGCTGCAGGTGTTAAAAAACAATTTGCTTTAATCACAGGACTTGGCTACACATTTCAAAGCAAAATACTTTGGCTGAATCATCTATTACAAGGTTTATACAGATTAGCTTTGCGAAATGTAGATAAAGTTTTTTTTCAAAACCCAGATGATGAAACATTATTCCAAACTCTTGGAATAGTAAAACCTTCAAATAAAAAGTCGGTTGTTGTTAATGGATCTGGTATCGATCTTTCAGAATTCATGGTTGTTCCATTGCCAAATAAAGTTCAATTTTTGCTAATTGCTAGATTATTGGGTGACAAGGGAGTTAGAGAATATTTTAAAGCAGCAAATTTAGTTAAAAAAAAATATCCTGATATAAGATTTGGACTTGTTGGATGGATAGATGATCATCCAAATGCAATTAATGAAGAAGAGTTAGAGGACTGTATTAATTTAGGAGATATAATTTTTTATGGTCGCATGGATGATGTAAAGCCTGCAATCTCAGAAAGCAGCGTATATGTATTACCTTCTTACAGAGAAGGTACCCCACGAACTGTTTTAGAAGCCATGGCGATGGGCAGACCAATTATCACAACTGACGCACCAGGCTGTAAAGAAACTGTTGAAAATAAAAAGAATGGATTTATTGTTCCGACTAAGTCTGTTGATGACCTAGTTATAGCAATGAAAAATTTCATCGAAGATCCTGAACTAATAAAAACTATGGGAAATAAATCTCGAAAATTAGCTGAACAAAAGTACGATGTGAAAAAAGTGAATGAAAAAATGCTCAGAGAAATGGGACTAAAAAATTAACGATTTTTTAAGCCATACCATAATTATGTCCAACTGCTATCTATAAAACTTTCATTGTGATAATATTTTTCAAAAGTTTATATACCTATTAAAAGGTTTGGTTTTTCAAACATTCAAGAGGCTCCAAATTTGTTAAAAAGATTATTCGATATTGCTGCATCTTTTTTGGCATTATTGGTATTTTTACCAATATTAATTTTAACAAGTTTTTTGATTTTAACTACAATGGGATCACCAATTCTCTTTACTCAAAGCAGACCTGGTAAAAATGGAGAAATTTTCAAAATAATAAAATTTAGAACTATGCTTGATGACAGGGATGATAATGGTAATTTTCTTCCTGACGAAGAGAGAATGACTAGATTTGGAACATGGCTTAGAAACTCCTCTTTAGATGAAATACCTGAACTTATTAATGTTCTTAAAGGCGATATGAGTATTGTTGGCCCTCGACCACTTTTAATTGAATATTTACCTTTATACTCAGAACATCAATCAAGGCGACATGAAATAAGACCTGGTATTACAGGCTGGGCTCAGATAAACGGAAGAAATTCTCTTAGTTGGGATGAAAAGTTTAATTTTGATGTATGGTATGTAGATAACCACTCTATTTGGCTAGATATTAAAATTATATTTAAAACAGTTTTAAAAGTGCTTGATAAATCTGGTATTGACGATGATATTGGAGTAGGACAAAAAAAATTTGAGGGTAATAAGAAATAGTTTTACTTAAAATACCCTTATTGTATATGCTATAAATAATGAAAATATATTTATCAAAGCCACATATGTGTGGCGAGGAAGAAAAGTTTGTAAAAGAAGCGTTTGCATCTAATTTCATTGCTCCTTTGGGACCCCATTTAGATGCATTTGAAGATGCTGTTTCAAATTATCTTGGTAAAGGTCTATATTGTGTCGGTTTGAGCTCTGGAACTGCAGCTCTCCATTTGGCTTTGATAGTCGCCGGAGTAGAGAAAGATGACGAAGTATGGGTGTCATCTATGACTTTTGGAGGAGGAGTTTTTCCAATAAAATATATTGGAGCTGTTCCAAGATTTTTTGATTTAAATCCTCAAGGTAGGTGCATTGATGTAGAAATTTTGAGTGAAGAGTTAGAAAAAGCAGCTAATGAAAATAGACTTCCGAAAGCTATTATACCAACTGATCTATATGGTCAGTCAGTTGATCTCCATAAATTAGAACAGCTTTCAAAACAATATGAAATTTCATTAGTTGTTGACAGTGCAGAGAGCCTAGGTGCTGAATATTTAGATGGCAAGAAAGCAGGATCAGGTGGAGATATAGCTATCCTATCTTTTAACGGAAATAAGATTATCACTACATCAGGTGGTGGCATGATTGTTACCAGCAATAGAGAATGGGCAGATAAAGTAAGATTCTTGTCAACACAGGCAAGAGACAGGGCTCTTCATTATCAACATTCAACAATAGGTTTTAATTATAGGCTGTCTAATATTTGTGCAGCAATTGGTTTAGGTCAAATGAAAGTATTAGATAAAAGAGTAAATAAAAGAAGAGAAATTTTTTCAAGATATTTCAGCAGGCTGAGTATAGACGGGATAAATTTTATGCCAGAGCCAGATGGATATAAATCAAGCAGGTGGCTAACAACCCTATCGGTGGATAAGAAAGTTTTAGGTTTTGATCATTTAGATATTATAAATCACCTTGAAAAAAACAATATTGAGTCTAGGCCTTTGTGGAAACCAATGCATTTACAACCAGTTTTTAAGGATTGTTCTTATCACGGTTCAGGATTTGACGAAAGTCTCTTCAACTCAGGTATTTGTCTGCCGTCTTGCAGTGATATGACAATAGAAGAACAAGATAAGATTATAGGATTGATTTCTGATTTGTTATAAATTTATCATTTTCTATAATGATTTTTGCAATTTTTTTAGCAAAACTTATTATTCTTCCACAATGTTCAACATGCCAAATTCCCATATCACCTACAACATTTCCTGCAAGTAAAGGACCATTTATATATAAACCTGGAAGAACATCAAAATTATCACCAACAATGAATCCATGATTTGATGATGTTGGAGTGCATAATCCTGAGTTTTTAAGCTGGTTAAGTAAAGGTGATATATTTTTGTTGTTTAATCCAGATGATCCCGAGCAATTTATAACAATATCATATCTGCTTTGTTGAGAGATATTTTCATTATTTTTTTTAAATTCAACCATGGTAGATTTATTTTCTTTAACAAAACTTATAAATTTTCCCTTAATAATATTTAGTTTTTTTTGTTTCATTAAATCTTTAACTGGTTCAATATATTCTTGCCCAGCCCTTCTCTGTAATCTCCCAATTTCAACACCATGAAAAGAAATAAATTTAAGTTTTTCCTCTTTTGTTAGCAAATTTACTAGTTTTCCAACATGTTGTGTGAATACTGGCAATGTATCAGATATTAGATATTTATTCTCGTCAGCATATGAAAGATCTTTTCTCAAAGATTCCAGAATTAAATCTGCAGTTAAATTATCATTTGATTCAGATAAATTTTGAAGCTCTTCGGCAATAAAGTCGGTTTTTTTATCTTTTATAAAAAGGCCAGGCAACTTTCCCTGAGGTGCAATTACTGAAAAACTAATATTAAAACGATCAAAACCTTTCAAATTCGTAATCTGATATATTAATTCTAAAGCACTTGCATTTGCCCCAACAATCAGAATTTTTGATGAATTATTTTGTGAAAGTTTATTGCGGATTAGATTAAGAGAGGATTCAAGATCTGGAAAATAAGGATCGTTTAAATATAAAAGATCAGAAAAATCTTTATTATTTTTATTTAATGATCTGATTTGAGGAATACCAATCCCAAGAAGTACCTGATTGGAATTAAAACGAATATTGTTGCCAGTTAAAATTTCGAAACTACTTTTTTTTAATGTTGACCGATTTTCAATTGAAGCTATTTCAGCATTGACAAAATTTATCTCGATTTTTTTATTAGTCTGAGAAATAATTTTTTGCAACTTTTCCCAAATATAAATACCAAAGAAGTACCTTGGTATGTGAATTCTTGCACTTTTGCCAGAAATGATTTTTTCTTCAGATTCTAACAACCATTGCTTTGATCTTTCACCAGCATTCTTTTTAAATGGGACAATCAACCAACTAAAGTTCAAGCTCATCCAATCAATAAACTCATTGACTTCAAACTCTGGAAGAAATTCATCAAGTGGCGTAATTATTAATGATGTAAAACTGGAACGTCTTCCGTAAGGTATTCCACCCCAAATCCAAGAATCCTTTTCAAAGACCGCAATTTTATATGCTTTATGATCATCATCACAATTAGGAATGTTTTTGTTATTTTCAATTTGTCTAACAAACTCAATTAATGTATAAGTAGATGACAAACCTGCACCAATAAATGCTAAATCAATTTCTTGTGAGCTTAAAGATTCTATATCTGAAGATTGAGAAATATAATTTCCAAAATCTTTTAAATCTTTTTTTACCCAATCATACATGAATGATTTCCTCTAAGATCCTTTTTGAGTATGTGTAAATATGGCTTCTGAATCACCATCAAGTTGCTCTAAAATGGCTCTATTTACTAAAGTATAATTTTTACCATTGACCTCAATATATGCTCCATCATATGGCGGAAACCAGAAAGCTCTGATCTTAGCATCAACGTCATCATTTTTATTTATCTTTTTGAGTTTTTCCATCTCATCCCTTGATAAGTGTCGTCCACCTGTTACTTTTTTGCTAGGAAGAATACCTTCTTTTCGAACCCTTGTTAAAGTTTTTTTGAAGAGCTCTACCATCTTTTTATGACTTTTTTTTTCAAGGCTTTGAGCTGTTTCAAATTTTGCATCAATAGGAAATCTGTCAACTTCAACTATTGGCCCTGTATCAATTCCCTCATCCATGTAATGAACAGTAACACCAAATGATTTATGATTTTCTAAAATTGCGAGGTTAAAACCGCCAGTTCCTCTTAGATCAGGAAGTGGTGCCGGATGAAAGTTCAGTATTCCGAGTTTGGGTGACTTTATTAAAGGTTTCTTTAAAATCCTCCAATAAACATATGAGACTGCAATATCAAATTCAATTTCTTTCGTATTTATTTTGTTTAACAAACCATCATAATCTAAGAGATCTATTCCATACTTTCTGGCAATTTTTGCAGTCGGTGAACTTTCTTGATGATTATCTGTGACTACTGAAACAACATTCCACTCGTTTTTGACACACCACTCAAGTGCATCTGCGCCATATTGTTTTCTTCCCATAAAAAGTAATTTATTCATTTTTAAAAGAGCCTAAAAACGAGGATTATACTCTAATAATTATTATGTTAGCCTTTTCATAACATAAAAATAGATTATTTTTTACATAATGATTAATATGTACATTAAGATTGATAAGTTCATTTAACATTAAAAATCACCATTATGATTAAATTTAATAACTTAAGTCAGGATACTCCATATCAAATTCTCAAAGAGAAATATGATGATGCTGAAAAAGCTGGTCAAAAAATTATTGAAGCATTATCAGTTTCTTCATATTCGAAAGAGTTGAAAGAGGTTAACTCAAGATTTGTAAATTTAAAATTTGTTGATAATAGAGAATTTATTTTCTTTAGTAACTATAATTCTCCAAAGTCAAAAGAATTTCTAACTCACAATCAAATTATTGCAGTAATTTATTGGAATACAATCAATGTTCAGATAAGAATGAGAGCTGAAATAAAAAAAACTACAAAGGAATTTAATCAAGAATATTTTGAACAAAGAGATAAAGCAAAAAATGCTTTGGCGATTTCTTCAATGCAATCAGCTGAGATTTCCTCCTATAAAGAGGTTGAAAATAATTATAATAATGTTCTAAAAACTAAGAATTTAACAAAATGTCCTGATTATTGGGGTGGATATACCTTTTTACCGTATTTCTTTGAATTCTGGCAGGGACACGATTCCAGATTAAATAAAAGAGAAGTATTTGAATTAGTCGGTAATAGCTGGAAGCATAAATTTCTTCAACCATAAAGTATTTGCGTAATTTATCAATTAGTTTAAAATTTGCTCAAGTTATGGTTCATTTCTCAATAAAACTACATTTATGCTATTAAATTGTTAATGAACACTGTTATTTTGTATAGCATTATGTTGACTTCTAATTATCTGTTTTGAAAAAAAATCTAATTCCTGTAAATGAAAAAATTAAGGCTGATAAAGTTTTACTTATCCGTCCTGATGGCGAAAAGGATGGTTTAGTCTCTATCGAAAAAGCATTAGAAGAAGCAAAATCTATATCATTAGATCTTGTTCAAGTTTCTCCATCTGACTCTGAACCTGTAGTTTGTAAATTACTTGATTATGGTAAGTATCTTTTTGATAAAAAAAAGAATTTATCTTCTTCTAAAGGAAGAGTTAAAAAAAATACCACAAAGGAAATTAAATTCAGGCCTTCAACAGATGTTGGAGATTACAATATAAAATTTAATAAGATAAAAAGCTTTATTCTTGAGGGAGTAAAGACTAAAATAAGCGTCCGTTTTAGAGGTAGAGAAATTTTAAATAGTGATATGGGATTAAATTTATTAAATAAATTAAAAGATGAACTTCAAGATATAGCTCAAGTTGATCAAGAGCCCTCATTAGAAGGTAGGCAACTTTTGATGGTTTTGTCTCCTTTAAAGAAAAAAAATTAAATTATTTATTATGGGATATAAAATTAAAACACATTCTGGGGCGGCAAAACGATTTAAAAAAAATGGCACCTCTATTAAAAGTAGAAGCGCTAACCGAAATCACATTTTAACAAAGCAATCCACTAAGAGAAAAAGACATAATAGAGGACTTAAAAAACTCAATGGTACAGTTCTCAAAATGGCTTCAAAACTTATAAATGGGTGAATAACTATGCCAAGAGTTACAAAATCTTCTACAGCAAAAGTCAAACACAAAAAAGTTCTTAAAGCTACAAAAGGTCATTATGGAGCCAGAAGCAGACTATATAAAACTGCAAAGCAGTCAAATATAAAATCGCTTCAGTATGCATTTAGAGACAGAAAAAATAGAAAAAGAAATTTTAGATCTCTTTGGATATCTAGAATTAGTTCAGGCTCAAAAGAATTAGGAATTTCATATTCTAAGTTAGTATTTTGTTTAAGTAATAAAGATATAAGACTTAATAGAAAAATTCTTGCTGATCTCGCAGTCAATGATAATCTAACCTTTAAAAAGATCACAGAATTAGCCACTAGCTAAATTTGGTTTGATGTCAAATCAAAAAGAATTCGAACTGCCAAAAATAAATAAAAATCTCGGTACTTTTCATCCAATAAATCAAATGATGGAATATATTATGAATCTTTTGGTAGATTTTGGATTTGAAATTGTTTTGGGTCCAGAGATAGAAAGTGAGGAGTTTAATTTTAATATGTTAAATATTAAAGAATCACATCCCGCTAGACAGATGCATGACACGTTTTATGTAAATAACAAAAAAAAACTTTTGAGAACTCATACATCACCTGTTCAAGTAAGAGGCATGATTAAAAAAAAACCTCCTTTAGCATTTATTTCAGGTGGAAAAGTTTTCAGAAAAGACGATGATTCAACCCATCTCCCAATGTTTCATCAAGTTGAAGGAATTTATGTCGATAAGAATGTTAGTTTTTCAAATCTCAAAGACCTTATATTCAAAATTGTTTACTCTCTTTTTGGCAAAGATGTTCAAATAAGATTTAGACCATCATATTTTCCTTTTACGGAAACATCAGCAGAGGTTGACATTCTTTATGATGGTAAAAAATGGTTAGAAATTCTTGGGTGTGGAGTTGTAAATCCAATTGTGCTGGAAAATTGTGAAATTGATTCAAGTAAATATTCTGGCTTTGCATTTGGTCTTGGAATAGAGAGAATTGCAATGCTTAAATATAATGTTAGCGATATTAGAGACTTTTACAAATCGAATCTGGACTTTCTAAGTCAATTCAAATGAAAATAGCATACAAGCACTTAGTTGAGAACATTTCTTCAAGTCCTTCAATTTATGAAATCTCAGAAAAGTTGTTTCAACTTGGACATGAACACGAAATAATAGATAACAAAATATTTGATATGGAACTTACACCAAATAGAGGTGACTGTTTATCAATAAGAGGCCTATTAAGAGATTTAAGATTGTTCTATGAAATAAAACTTGATGAAGATATTTACGAAAAAATGCTAGATCCGCTTGATATTAATTTTAAAAATAATGCAATTAATTTTTGTAAGACTATATCATTTTTAAAGGTTGAAATAGATGAAATACCTTTAAAATATAACAATAAATTAAGTAATTATTTCTCTGAACTTAATTTAAATAGTAATAATTTTTTTACAGATATTTCTAATTATATTTCCTATGAAACTGGTCATCCAACTCATTGTTATGATTCAGTGAAACTTGGTAATGAATTAAAACTTGACTTCACAGATAGAAAAATATCTTTTGATACATTGCTTGGTGAAAAAGTTGAATTGCAAAAAGATGAATTGGTTTTTCTTGACGGCAAAAATAACGTTATAAACCTCGCTGGTATTGTTGGAGGTGCTGATACAGCTTGTGATAAGAAAACTAAATCAGCAATTATTGAATGTGCACATTTCTCTCCTGAAATTATTTTGGGAAAATCAGTTTTATATGATATTAAGTCAGACGCTTCTCATAAGTTTGAAAGAGATACAGATCCGTTTTGTCATGAATTTATTTTAAGACGATTTATAAAACTGATTGAAGATCATACTAATCTGAAAAAAATTGAAATGTTTTCTCAGTCATATGCTGATTTCAATCAAAAAATTATTCCGTATGATTTACATAAAATAAACAAAATATTAGGCACCGATTTAAGCAATCTAAAGTGCGTAGATTATTTAACAAGACTTGGATTTGAATTTGTCAGTGATTCTTTAAAAATACCAACATACAGAAATGATATTGAAAATATCAATGATATTGCAGAAGAGATTGCTAGAGCAGTTGGATACGATAATATTCAGCCAGATAGTTTTAATATATCTTTTAATAATAAGAAAAACTTTAATATTGAAGAAAAAAAAGTAAGAGAATTGCTAATCAATAATGGCTTTTACGAAGTTATTAATAATCCATTTGTTTCAGCAAATACAGATGAATCAATAACTATTGATAATCCAATAGATTCTACCAAAAATTTCTTGAGGACAAATTTACAGGACTCTCTTCTTCAAAATCTTTTATACAATGAGAGAAGACAGCAAGATTCTATTAAATTATTTGAAATTGCTGATGTATATCTTTCAGGATCAACACCATCAAAAAGATTGATTGGCATAATTGCTTCTGGAAGAGTTGATAAAAATTATCGAGATTTTTCAAAACAAATAAATAACAAATACATTGAATCTATTTTAAAAGGTTTTATATCGAATGTTGACTATCAATTTATTGATATTCCAAGAAATAAGCTTGACACAAAAATAAAGAATCACATAAGTTATTTAGAAATTGAAATAGACTCTTCATTTAAAGTTAATTATGAAATAGATAGAAAACTTAATAATCAGCTCAAAATTATTAAGTACAGACCTATTTCAGACTTTCCCTCATCAGTTAGAGATATTTCATTTTCGGTAAAAGACTTCAAAAATTGTAAAAAATTAGAAAAAATGATCCTAGAGTTTGAAAATGACTTACTAAAAGATACTTATACTTTTGATTATTTTAATAATGACAAAAAGAATGAGATTAAAATAGGGTTTAGGTTTATTTTTCAATCTAGAGAATCTACCATTACAGATGCTGAAGTTAATAAAGTTATAAATAGTATAATTGAGTGCGCGTTGAGAATAGATTCTGTGAGAGTACCAGGCTTAAATTAAATTTTGTTGAAAATTGCCTGCTATGTAATTGCAAAGAAATTAGCTATAATCCATGACTCATTAGAGAATGTTTATGAATAAACTAAAATATTTAATGTTATTGCTATCTGCTTTTATAGTTGAGGCTCAACAACTTGATGAATCCTTTCTTGATAGTTTGCCTGAAGATGTGAGAGAGGATTTAATTGATAGAGCTGATAGTCAAAGTAAAAGTTTGGATGAAAATTATAGGGCATCTCAATATTCTAGTAAGCTTCAACAAGCAGAGGAGTTACTTGAGTTAAAGAAAAGACTTGAGGCTGATCTCGATGAGCTTGAAAGAAGACTTAAATCTGGTGAAGATCTAAAGATTAATAAAGAATTAAAACTTTTTGGTTCTGATTTCTTTAACTCTTTTCAAACTTCATTTATGCCAATCAATGAACCAAATCCGGATGCATCCTATACGCTTGATACTGGTGACATAATAAGTATCCAACTCATTGGACAAGAAGATTTTATAGAGTCTTTTAGCGTTGGAGGTGACGGTTCAATAAATGTTCCAGATATTGGGAAATTAATAGTTGCTGGTCTGTCATTGAAAGACGCCTCTTCTCTAATCAAAAATAAAGTCGAAAGTATTTATATCGGGACAGATGCTTATATTTCATTAGAGGAAATAAGAGATGTGAATGTTTTAATATCTGGAAATGCCAAAAATCCAGGTGTATATACATTAACAGGAAATTCAAATATATTGCATGCTTTATCTGTAGCTGGAGGAATTAATGAATTTGGCTCTTACAGAGAAATTAATTTATTAAGAGACGGAATTATAATTGAAACCTTGGATGTATATGATTTACTATTAGATGGAAAGTATAAGCTTGATAAACGTCTAAGATCAGGCGATGTAATTTTTGTAGAATCAATTAAAAACGTTGTAACTATCGATGGAGCAGTAAAGCGACCTGCCAAATATGAGCTAATGGAAGGAGAAAATCTTGATAAGGTAATTGATTATTCTAATGGTATAAAACAAACTGCAGATCTCCAGAATGTTTCTCTTGAAAGGATGCTAGATGGTAGCTTAAAATCAATTAAAGTTGTTAATACTTCTCAGTTCAACTCAATTGAGGCTATTGATGGAGATTTAGTTTACATCAGAGAGTTTTCATACAGAACAGCTACAATAACAGGTGCAGTTTATAAACCAGGTCAATACACAATGGCCGCTGGTGAAACAATTCAAGATTTGATTGATAAAGCAGGAGGTTTCACAGATAATGCGTATCCTTTTGGCGCGGTCTATGAA
>LULK01000256.1_pt1 | contig 25592 bp, 27 predicted proteins | sample 728181 | NCBI WGS metagenome assembly LULK01 (sample SAMN03860291, study PRJNA289734) | marine metagenome | biome: seawater column; feature: ocean; material: water; isolation source: Red Sea water column Station 169 - depth 10m | place: Saudi Arabia: Red Sea | collected 2011-10-15 | depth 10 m | reverse complement strand
GAAGGAAATTGAAGTAGCAGGAAAGAAGATAAGTTTAGAAACAGGTAAAGTAGCAAGACAGGCAGACGGTGCAATAATCGCAACATGTGGAGAGACAGTTGTTTTAGCAACTGTAGTAGGAGCAAAAAAGGTTAATCCAGAAGTGGATTACTTTCCATTATCTGTAAATTATCAAGAAAAATATTATGCAGCTGGAAAAATTCCAGGTGGATATTTTAAAAGGGAAGCAAGACCAACTGAAAGTGAAACATTAATATCTAGATTAATTGATAGACCAATTAGACCATTGTTTCCCGATGAGTTTAAAAATGAAGTTCAATTACTGCCAACTGTAATTTCTTATGACAAAGAAAATGAAGCAGATATTTTATCAATCACAGCTTCATCGGCAGCATTAGCAATATCAGGAATGCCGTTTATGGGACCAGTTGGAGCTTCAAGAGTTGGTTATATTGACGGAAAATATGTTTTAAATCCATCTAAAGCAGAATTAGAAAAATCAAAATTAGATTTAGTTGTAGCAGGCACAAAAGATGCTGTGCTTATGGTTGAATCTGAGGCAAATGGTTTAACAGAGGAAGAAATGTTAAATGCAGTTAAATTTGGTCACGAGGGTTTTGTTCCAGTAATCAAAATGATTGAGGAACTTGCAAAAGAATGTAGAAAACCTGAGTGGACTGTTGAAAAGAAAGATCTATCTGAAGTTAAGAAAAAACTTGAGGAAACTTTTACAGAAGATCTTAAAAAAGCATTTGCAACAAGAGATAAACAAGATAGGTCAAACCAAATTTCTGAAATAACTGATAAAGCTAAAAAACTTTATGAGGAAGACGAAAACTATACGGATCTAGATATAAATTCTGAACTAAAAAAAATAGAAAAATCAATAGTTAGAACAGATATTCTTAAAAATAAGAATAGAATTGATGGCAGAGGTTTATCTGATGTAAGACCTATTTCTTGTGAAGTTGGTATTTTACCAAGAACCCACGGTTCTGCTCTATTCACTAGAGGGGAAACACAAGCAATTGTAACAGCCACTTTAGGCACTTCTGATGACGAGCAAAGAATTGAAAGTTTGGATGGATTACAAAGGGAGAGATTTATGCTTCACTATAATTTTCCACCATTTTCAGTTGGAGAAACAGGAAGGATCGGAACCGGTAGAAGAGAAATAGGACATGGTAAATTAGCGTGGAGAGCTATTCATTCCTCGTTACCATTAAAAGAAGTATTTCCTTACACTTTTAGGGTAGTTTCAGAGATTACAGAGTCTAATGGTTCATCTTCAATGGCTACTGTTTGTGGAACATCATTAGCATTAATGGATGCTGGAGTTCCAATTAAAGAACCAGTTGCAGGGATAGCAATGGGTTTAATTAAAGAGGGTGATGATTTTAGTGTACTATCAGACATTTTAGGTGATGAAGACCACTTAGGGGATATGGACTTTAAAGTTGCAGGAACTAAAGATGGAATAACTTCACTTCAAATGGATATTAAAATAACTGGTATTACATTCGAAATTATGGAGCAAGCACTAAGTCAAGCTAAAGATGGAAGAGTTCATATCTTAGAAGAAATGAATAAAGCATTACCGGCTTCAAGAAAAGATGTTGGAAAACACACTCCAAAAATGGAAAAAATAAATGTTGATAAAAAAGACATTGCTGCTGTGATTGGGAAAGGTGGAGCAACAATAAGAGAGATAGTTGAAAAATCAGGTGCGAAAGTAGATGTAAATGATGAAGGTGTGGTAACGGTTGCTGCTCCAGACGAAGAATCTAGAAACATTGCAATGCAAATGATTAAGGACATTACTGCGAAAGCTGAATTAAATAAAATTTATTCAGGCAAGGTTATGAAAATTATGGAGTTTGGTGCATTTGTTAATTTCTTAGGCAAACAAGATGGACTTGTGCATATCTCTGAACTTGCAGATAAAAGGGTTGCTAAAGTTACAGACGTTGTAAAAGAAGGTGATGAAGTAAAAGTGAAAGTAATTGGTTTTGATAGAGGTAAAGTGAAACTTTCTATGAAACAAGCAGCTGAATAAATTTTTGGGAACACCTGGAAGCAGAACGCACCTTTTATCAAGTAATATTTTTAGGATCGGGCATTCCAACTTTGTTATATCCAGCATCTACATAGTGAATTTCTCCAGTAACTCCGTTTGCAAGGTCACTTAGTAGGTATAATGCTGAATTTCCAACATCATAGATATCTACGTTTCTTTTTAGGAAAGAATGATCTTCATTCCATTTATATAGGAATTTTGCATCCCCGATTGCAGATGCAGCTAATGTTTTAATAGGGCCTGCACTTATTGCATTTACTCTCATGCCTTTGGTACCTAAATCCCTCGCAAGATATTTTACACTTGCTTCAAGAGCTGATTTACAAATACCCATTACATTATAATTTGGAATAGCTTTGGTAGATTCATAAGTTAAAGTTAACATACTTCCACCTCTTTTCATCACTTTAGATGCTTCTTTTGCTACTTCGGTAAATGAAAAACAAGAAATCAACATACTTCTTAAAAAATTCTCTCTTGTAGTATTTAAATATTCACCTGATAATTCTGACTTATCTGAAAAAGCAACCGCATGGACAACAAAATCAATTTCACCCCATAGTGATTTTATATCCTCAAATAATTTTATTATCTCTTCTTTTTTCTCAACATCACAACTAAATGTTACTTTTGAATTTAACTTATTAGCTAAAGGAATAACTCTTTTTTTTAAGGCATCTCCTAAATAAGTAAATGCAAGTTCTGCACCAGCTTCAGCTAGTTTTTGTGAAATACCCCAAGCTATAGATCTTTCATTTGCAACACCCATGATTAATCCTTTTTTACCTTTCATTAAACTCATAATTAGACCTTTTCAAAAATTAATGCAGCATTGGTTCCACCAAAACCAAAACTATTAGACATAACTGTATTTAAAGTTACCCCTTTTTCTGTTTTAGCAACTATAGGAAATTTTTTTGCTTCTTCATCCATTTCATTAATGTTTGCAGATCCAGCAATAAAATTATTTTTCATCATAATTAAGCAATAAATTGCTTCATGAACTGATGCAGCCCCCAATGGATGTCCTGATAGAGATTTAGTTGAACTAATTTTAGGAATACTGTTTCCAAAAGTATTTTTAACAGCATTCAACTCTGTGATATCTCCAACCGGAGTAGAAGTTCCATGAGTATTGATATAATCAATTTTATTTTTAGCTGTAGCCATTGCCATCTGCATACATCTTACTGCACCTTCACCAGATGGGGCTACCATATCGTATCCATCCGAAGTTGCTCCATAACCTGTTAATTCCGCATATATTTTAGCACCCCTAGCTTTGGCATGTTCATAATCTTCAAGGACTAAAACACCACCTCCACCTGCAATTACAAAACCATCTCTTGTTTTATCATATGCTCTTGATGCCGTTTCTGGGGTATCATTATATTTTGATGATAAAGCAGTCATAGCATCGAACATTGCAGTCATTGCCCAATGAATTTCCTCACTTCCTCCTGCAAATACAATATCTTGTTTACCCATTTGAATTAATTCCATAGAGTTTCCAATACAGTGTCCACTAGTTGCACAAGCTGAACTCATTGTGTAGTTTGTTCCTTTTATTTTAAATGGCACTGCTAATGTTGCAGAAGCCGTGCTTGCCATTGTTCTTGGGACAATAAATGGGCCCATTAATTTTGGAGTTTTAGCCCTAGTTTTGTCTGCAGCTAAAATTACATTTTCGATAGAAGGACCTCCAGAACCCATTACAATTCCAGTTTTAAAATTACTTACTTCATTCTCCTCTAAGCCAGAATCTTTAATTGCCTCTTTCATTGCAATATAGTTATAAGCCGAGCCAGAACCCATAAACCTAATAGTTTTTCTATCAACATGATCTTCAAGTTTAATATTTGGTTTTCCATGGACATGACTTTTTAAGTTATGTTCTTTATATTCTTCAGAAAAAGTAATACCTGATTTTGAGTTTAAAAGTGATTGATAAACTTCTTCTTGATTATTGCCCAAACAAGAAACTATGCCCAAACCTGTAATTACAACCTTTCTCATTATTTAAACAATCCTACTTTAAGACTTTCAGCTGAATATATTTTTTTATCATCTGCCAATAGAACTCCATTAGCTAAACCAACAGTAGTTCCACCTGGCGACATAATTTTTTTCATATCAATTTTATATTTTACAAGTTTTACGTTTTGTAAAACTTCTCCAGTAAATTTTACAGTGCCAACACCAAGAGCTCTACCTCTCCCGGGGTTTCCAATCCATCCTAAAAAAAACCCTACTAACTGCCACATTGCATCTAAACCAAGACATCCAGGCATTACAGGATCTTCTTTAAAATGACAATCAAAGAACCACAAATCTTTTTTTATATCCAATTCAGCCTCTAAAGACCCTTTATTAAAATTGCCGTTTTTCTCATTAATATCAGTAATCCTATCAAACATGAGCATTGGTGGAAGAGGTAATTTAGCATTTCCAGGCCCAAAAAGACCACCATTTCCGCAGTTTATTAGTTCTTCATAAGTATAGGAGCTTTTTTTCATAAATTTTGAATTCCGTTCTACTTGATTTTATTAAAATATAATATACATAAAGTTTAGAATTATTATAAAAAAGAATGATAAAAAATAGCGAATTTATTGATAAATTAAGATCCTCAGGCTTAAGACCGACAAAGCAAAGAGTTAAAATTTGTGAAGTGTTGTTTAATCGAGATAAAACATTCCATTTCACTATACATGACCTTGCAATGCAAATTTCAAAACAACTCAAGGAGAAAATATCACTGGCAACAGTTTACAACACAGTACATGCTTTTAAAGATAAAGGATATTTAAAAGAGATTTCAATTAATAGTGATAAAAGTTATTTTGATACTAATATTTCAAACCATCATCATTTTTTTGATGAGGATACTAATGAGTTAATTGACTGTAATGATGATGTAATTGAAAAGGTAAATATAAAAAAAAATTTAACTGGAAAAAAAATTAATTCGGTTGAAGTTTTAGTTAAAGTTGCGAGTGATAATCAAAATCAAAATTAATCAAATAATTTCAGTAGTTTAAACAATATATTATAATTATTCTAAACTGTTGACATACAGTTTAGAATCATTATATATTTTTCCAATCAAATAAGGAGATTAAAATGTCGTTAAAAGGAACAAAAACAGAGGAAAACTTGAAAGCAGCTTTTGCTGGAGAAAGTCAAGCAAACAGAAGATATCTTTATTTTGCTCAAAAAGCTGACATCGAGGGATATAATGATGTAGCTACAGTTTTTAGATCAACTGCTGAAGGTGAAACAGGCCATGCACATGGGCACCTTGAGTATTTGGAGCAAGTTGGTGATCCCGCAACTGGTAAACCAATTGGTGAGACAAAAGCAAATTTAGAGTCAGCTGTAGCTGGTGAAACTCACGAGTATACTGATATGTACCCGGGTATGGCAAAAACTGCTAGAGAAGAAGGATTTGAGGAAATTGCTGATTGGTTTGAAACATTAGCAAAAGCTGAAAAATCTCATGCTGGTAAATTCCAAAAAACTTTAGAGTCTATTAGCTAATATATTAAATTAGTGGGCGTTCATCGCCCACTAAAAATTTTAAAAATTTACTGAAACAAATGTTAGAACAATTTGTGCAAACAATTAAGGATTGGTGTAACGAACCTGTAATCGTGGTTTCAATTTCTTCAGTTTTAATACTGAATTTAGTGATATGAGTAAAGAAGGAAGTACAGAAGCCCCTATAAGACATCCAATAGATTTTGAAAATCCAGATTTTTTAAATCCTGAAAAATTAGATGCAGAGATGAGAAGAGTATTTGATATCTGTCATGGTTGTAGAAGATGCTTTAATCTTTGTGACTCATTTCCAAAACTCTTTGATATGATTGATGAGTCAAAAAATGAAGATGTAGAGAGTTTATCAAGTGGTCAATTTTCTACTGTTGTTGATGCATGTACATTATGTGATATGTGTTTTATGACCAAATGTCCATACGTACCTCCACATGATTTTGATTTAGATTTTCCCCACTTAATGTTGAGATATAGAATGGCGCAAAAGAAACAGGGTAAATTACCTGCTGTGCCGAGACAGCTAGCGGAAATTGATAGAAATTCAAAGATTGGTGTCATGTTTTCTGGTTTAATTAATTGGATTTCAAATATAAAAAATAAATTTTTCAGAAAAATTTTAGAAGTAATTACAGGCATAGATATAAGAGTCCAATTACCAAAATATAACTCTGAAACTTTTTCTAATTTTTTCAAAAAAAATAGTAATAAAATTAATCGTACAAATAATAAAAGTGATAGAAAAGTAGTTATATATTCGACTTGTTTTGTAAATTTTAATAAAAAGAATACAGGTGTTGCAGCTTTAAAAGTATTGAAAAAAAATGGTGTTGAGGTCCAAGAGGCCTATCCCGGGTGTTGTGGTATGCCATTTTTGGAGCAGGCTGATTTGCCAAAAGTAGTTGAGCAAGCAAAAAAAATTTCAAAAGATTTATTGGAATGGGTTGATAAAGGTTATAAAATTGTGACCTTGACTGCTAGCTGTGGTTTAATGTTAAAATTTGAATGGCCTTTATTATTACCAGAAAATGAGAATATAAAGAAATTATCCTCAAATGTGATGGATATTGATGAGTATGTAGTGGATATATCAAACAATGAGGGTCTAGTTGAGGGTTTACAAGAAATTGATGGTGGAGTAACGGTTCATCATGCATGCCATGCGCGTGCTCAAAATATGGGTATAAAAGCAAGAGATATGCTAAAATTAATTCCTAATGTAAAAATTGATGTGGTTGAAAGATGTGCTGGTCACGGAGGTACATTTGGTGTTATGAAAGAAACGCACGATTTAGCAATAAAAGTTGGAAGACCTACAGCACGTCAAATAAAAACCAAAAATAACAAGTACATGGCATCAGACTGTCCTTTAGCAGGCAAACATTTAAAGCAATTAGAAGCAGACACAAAAATTTCAAATGATGAGGCACTACATCCTATCGAACTAGTAGCTAAAAGTTATAGATTATGATTATGCCAAGAGAGAAAAGAGTAATTCAAAAAGAAGACATCATGCCCTTGGAGGTCTACACTCAACAAAGAAAAGAATTAAGAAAAAAAATTGTTGAATTTAAAAAAGACCGTAGGATACCTCTTGGTCCCTACGCTACCTTTTACTTTGAGAGTTTTGAAACAATGCTAGCTCAAGTTCAAGAGATGCTTTATATTGAAAAAGGTGGGGATGAACAACTTAAAGATGAGCTTACCGCCTACAATCCTTTAGTGCCAAATGGAAAAGAATTAACGGCTACTTTAATGTTTGAAATAGATAATCCAGTTTCTAGAGCAACTTTCTTAGGTAAAGTAGGAGGTATTGAAGAAATGGTATATCTAAAAGTAGGTGAAGAATTAATCAAAGCAGTACCAGAGGAGGATGTTGATAGAACATCTACAGAGGGAAAAGCATCATCAGTTCAATTTATTCACTTTAAATTTACAGATGATCAAGTTAAAAAATTTAAATCAAACTCATCTCAAATTGAAATTGGCATTAACCATAAAGAATATTCTCATTCGACAAAATTAGGTGAAAACACAATAAAGTCATTATCAACTGATTTTATTTAGTTTTACCCCAAATATTATCTGTTTTAATCCACCCTTTAAATTTATTTGATTTAACTTTACACCAATTATTTTCACAATTTATTAAAACTAAGACCCTTCCTTTTTTAATTTTTGCGATTGGTTTTGAAAAAATTAATGGTTTATAAAATAAGATTTTATCCTCAGTAGGAATAATTGAGTTATTTTTTTTTAATTGAGATTGATGTATCCAACCACTATTATTTTTTAAATCTATTATCCTTTTCCAATTTTCTTTAGTATCTATTTGTTTAATAGGTAAATTAATTTTTTTATATATAAATTTTACTGGAGAATCAAAACTAGGTCCGTATCTTACATTCACTTTATCTTTTTTTAAAGATAAAAAAATTTCCTCAGCATAACAATTTGAAATCGTGAATAAGATAAATATTGATATTAAAATTTTTCTTAAAATTTTATTTAGGCACATTTTTTAATTTCTTAAGTTTTACTTTTCTAAAATTAAGATTTAAAAGGTCTAAGATTAATATGAAGCCATTTAAATCTTGCCCGATAGATAAAATTTTTTTTAAAATTTCATTAGCCTGTATTGTGCCTATAATACCAGCTACTGTTCCTAAAATACCCTCATATTCACAATTTAAGATATCATCTGTAATTGTATCATCTTGAAAAAAAGATCTAATACATGGAGTATTTTTGTCTGTAAAATCAAAAGTAAAAATGTGACCATCAAATTTACTTATTGCACCTGTAACAAGAAATTTTTTTAATTTTAGACTAAGATCATTTATGATAAATTTTGTTTTAAAATTATCTGATCCATCTACAATAAAATCGTAGTTTTTTGCTATATTTTTAAAATTTATTTTGTTTAATCTTGTTTTATAACAATTTATTTTTGTTTTAGAATTTATTTTATTTAACTTTTTTTTAGCAGCTCTTACTTTAGATTTATTTATATCATCGTAATCATATAAACTTTGCCTATGTATGTTCGACAGTTCAACATCATCATAGTCAACTATTCCGATGGTACCTACCCCTGCTCTCGTTAAAAATTCTGCAGCAGGACAACCCAATCCTCCCATACCAATTATCAAAACTTTTGATTGAAAAATTTTCTTTTGACCCAAAACTCCTATATCTTTCAAAATAATTTGTCTTGAAAATCTGTCTAATTGTTTTTTATCTAATTTAATATTCATTTACCAGTCGAACCAAATCCATCATTTCCTCTTAATGTTTGAGGTAATTCGTTAGTTTCTTCTAACTCTATTTTTACTACTGGTGTTAATATCATTTGGGCAATTCTATCACCATTATTGATTATGAAGTCTATATTGCTATGATTATAAATGATTACTTTGATTTCACCTCTATAATCACTGTCAATAGTTCCCGGTGTATTTAAAACACTTATATTCTTTTTTGCCGCTAATCCTGACCTAGGTCTTATCTGAATTTCAAAATTTTCTTGAAAAGCAACAGATAAACCGGTTGGAATTAATGAAGATGAGTTTGGCTTTACATTTATTGGGTTCTTAATAAACGCCATTAAATCCATACCTGATGCTCCAGAACTTTTGTATGCAGGTAATTGTACGGCTGGATCTAATTTTTTTATTAGAACTTTAGCCATTAATTAATATGAGAAACTATTCTATCTACAATTTCTTCGGATATCTCTGACTTATTTTTTAATGAAAGTTTCTCTTTTTTTTTATTTAGATTTTTGTAATAAATAATTACTTCATTTAATTCACTCTCAAAACCACCCTCTTTCTTTGAAATATCATTGGCTATTATCCAGTCGCAATTTTTGTTTTGAAGTTTATTTATTGCATTTTTTTCAAGGTTATGTGTTTCAGCAGCAAAACCTATAACTAGCTTGGGTCTTTTAGAATTATGATTTGAAACATAATTTAAAATATCAATATTTTTTTCTAGATCAATTACCAGATTTTCTTGTTTTGGAATTTTTTTCTTATGTTTTTTTTTTACCTTAAAATCTGACACAGCTGCTGCAAATATAGCAACATCAGTTGGTAAGTTTTGCTGAGTTGCTTTGAACATTTCTTCTGCTGTTTCAACTTGAATAAGCTTGATATGTTCAGATATTTCAATATTAGTAGGACCAGATATTAAAGTTGTATCAAATCCTCTATTAAACAATGATTTTGCTATTTCGTAACCCTGTTTTCCACTTGATTTGTTCGTAATATATCTCACTGGATCTATATACTCATTAGTTGGTCCGGCTGTAACAAGCGCTTTAATTTTTTTGTTTTTATTTTTGTTAGATAAAAAGTTATAAATTTTTTTATATATGTCTATAGGTTCAGACATTTTACCTTCACCATATTCACCACAAGCCATATCACCAATTATTGGACCAATAAATTCATAACCATAACTTTTAAGAGTCTTTAAATGATTTTGAGTTGATTTATGGTTCCACATTCTAACATTCATTGCAGGTGCTAAAAAGATTGGTTTATTAGAAGCAAGTATCACAGTTGAAGCTAAATCTTCAGAATAACCATGACTTAATTTTGCAATAGTATTAGCAGTAGCTGGTGCAACAACAATTATATCTGCCCATCGTGATAAAGAAATGTGATCCATTTCAGCTTCATTTTCAGCACTAAAAAGATCATCGTAAACTTTACCTTGAGATAAAGAAGCAATTGAAAGAGGAGTCACAAATTCTTTAGCACTTTTCGTTAAAATAGTTTTTATTTCAGCATTATTTTTTTTTAACATTCTTATTGTCTCAAGACTTTTGTAAGCTGAAATACCTCCACAAATAATAAAAAGGATTTTTTTGTTAGTTAAATCTTTCATGAAATTAATTAAAATATCAAAAGACCAAAAATTACAAGGATTAATATACCAATAATAGATTGATTTCTAAAAGCAGTCATTTCATTTTTTTGAGTGTTTAAAGCGGTGTAAGAGTTGGAGTTATTGGGAATTTGTCCACTTGCTAAATAAGTAAGAGCTTGATTTGCTTTATCCATAATTTCTGGAAACTCTGGTAATCTTTTAATTACTTCAGATGTGTTTTGAAGAGTCTCGTTAATTTTTGCCATTGGATCCTTTGTTTCTCTTAACCAACTTTCAAGAACAGGTTTAGATGTAGTCCATATATTGGTATTTGGATTTAATTTTCTTGCTACTCCCTCTACTACAACCATTGTTTTTTGTAACATTAAAAGTTGAGGTTGGGTTTGCATATTAAATTTTTCAGTTACGTCAAATAATTGTTTTAATAATTTTCCACCAGAAATATCTTTAACAGCTTGTCCGAATATAGGCTCTCCAATTGATCTTAAAGCTTGTGCAAGATCATCTATTGGAACTTCTTTAGGAACAAGTCCAGCAATCAAGTGTACTTCGGCAACTTTGCGGTAATCTCTTTGAATGAAACCAAATAAAATTTCTGCTAAAAATCTTTTGCTCATTTTATCCAATCTACCCATTATTCCAAAATCTATAGGTACAATTTGACCATCATTATCTATAAATATATTTCCTTGATGCATGTCAGCATGAAAAAAACCATCTCTTACAGCATGTCTTAAAAAGTTTTGAATTACATCCTCAGCAATTTTTTCAGTATTGAAATTCTTATTTTTAAGTTCATCAGTTTCTCTTATGGATATTCCATCTACCCAGTCAAGAGTCATGACATTTTCACTTGTATAATTCCAATATATTTGAGGAACTCTAAAGCCAACATCGTTTTTTGTATTTTCAGCATATTCATTAGCTGCAGCTGCTTCAAATCTCAAGTCCATTTCAAGATTCGTAATCTCTTTTAGTAAAAAAACTACTTCAACTAATTTTAGTCTTTTTGTTTTTTTAATAAAAGACTCAACCAAAAATGCAAAAAGCATCATTGCATCAATTTCTTCATTGAAAATTTTTTTAATATTTGGTCTTAAAATTTTTATAGCAACGTCTTTAATAATCCCATTATCATTTATTTGTGCTTTATGAACTTGAGCTATTGAAGCTGCAGCAACAGGTTCACCTAAATTAATTATAGAATTGTAAGTATTTTCACCCAAATCATTTTTAATTATTTCTTTTGCTTCGAGAAGTGAAAATGGTGGTAATTTATCTTGAAGATTTTCAAGTTTTCTTGACAGCTCCTCTCCAATTATATCTGGTCTTGTAGCTAAAAATTGACCGAGTTTTATAAAAGTTGTTCCCATGGACTCCAATGAATTTGATAATCTTTCACCTTCGTCTTTTTGAGTATCTATTTCTTTTTTTTGAGAAAATGAAAAAGACAAAATTTTAAATAGTATCTTAATTGCAAAAGGTGGTTCTTGGAATTTTGTGACTATATTTAATATATCAGATTTAGCTACTTTTCTTCCAAGTTTAAATAAAATAATAAATTTTTTTATCATCAAATTTTCCACCCACTATGTATAGAAACAATTCCACCAGATAAATTTCTATAAAAACATTTTTCAAACCCTTCTTTTTTCATTAAATCTATCAATTCCTCTTGATTTACAAAGTTTTCAATACTTTTAACAAGGTATTCGTATGGTTGTTTTTCACCAACAATAAATTTTCCAATTGAGGGCAATAGTTCAGAATATTTTTTGTAAATAAAATCAAAGTTAGAATTTTGTATCTTTGAAAATTCTAAACAAAAAAATCTACCACCAGGTCTTAACACACGGAAAGCTTCAGCTAGAGATTTTTTCAAATTATTAGTATTACGTAAACCAAAACTTATTGTATATAAATCAAATGAATTATCTTGAGTGGGAATCTTTTCTGCCGGCGCTATAATCCAATTTATATTTTTATATACTTTTAGTTTTTCTTTGGCTTTACTTATCATTTTTTTATTAGGGTCAATACATGTTATCTCAGATTTTTTGTCTACATGTTTTAAAAAAAGATTTGCTATATCTCCAGTTCCACATGCAACATCAATTAATTTAAGTTTTGCAGATGGATTCATCATATTAAGCATACTTTTTTTCCATAATCTGTGAATACCCAATGACATAAAATCATTCATCAGGTCATATCGATCATAGACTTGATCAAAAACATTTTGTACTAGTCCTTTTTTATTTTGTAGATATTGTTGCATAATAAAAAAATATATAATCAATATAGTATTAAATGCCAGAATTACCAGAAGTAGAAATTGTAAGACAATCATTAAATAAAAAAATCAATAATAAAAAGGTAAAAAAAGTAATAGTCAGAAATAGAAATTTAAGATTTAAAATACCCCCAAATTTTGTAACTTTTTTAAAAGATAAGAAAATAATAAATGTAAAAAGATTTTCTAAATATTTGATTTTATGTTTATCAAATGACCAATATTGCCTGTTACATCTTGGCATGTCTGGGACAATACATATAAAAAATAATACTCAAAAAAATCTATTTACGAATACAAGTTTTTATAGTTCTCCAACTTTGCCAACAAAACATAATCATGTAGAAATTATTTTTAAAAATTTGAAAGTTATTTATAACGACCCAAGAAGATTTGGTTTTTTTGAAATTATCAAAAGTTCATCTTTATTAAAAAAGAGATTTAATAAATTTGGACCGGAACCATTTCAACCTGAATTTAATTTGAAATATATTACTTCATATTTTAAAGGTAAAAAAAAAAATATAAAAAATTTTTTGATAGATCAAAATTTTGTATCTGGGATCGGAAATATATATGCAAGTGAAATTTTGTTTTTGAGTAAAATAAATCCTTTTAAACAAGCAGATTTAATTAAGAAGAAAGATTATAAAAAAATTTTGATTAATTCAAAAAAAGTTCTTAAAAAAGCAATTAAAAAAGGTGGCTCAAGTATAAGAGATTTTAAAAATACCTCTGGCAAAAAAGGAGGATTTCAAAAAAATTTTAATGTTTATGAAAGGAATGGATTAACTTGTAAGCGGCAACATTGTAATGGAATTATACAAAAAAAAATTATTACAAACAGGTCTACTTTTTTTTGTAATATATGCCAAATATAATTAATTATTTCGTTGACCAATATAAAATCTCAAGTTATACCCCCTCCTAATATGGCGAACACAAAATCTGCAATTAAGAGAATTAGAAGAATTTCGAAACAAACAGCTGTAAATAAAGCTAGGAAAAGTAGATACAAAAATGCATTAAAGAAAATGAATTTATTGATTGATAATAAAAAGAAATCAGAAGCTCTTAGATTCTTACCTAAGTTGAATTCAGAATTGATGAGGATTGCTAAAACTGGCATTATTAAAAAGCAAAATGCTTCAAGAAATGTTTCCAGAATGACTAAAAAAATTTCAAGTTTATAATTTATACCTAAGGTTGTTGGTCATTATACAACTTTAAAAGCTACAAAATCTGATAATATTGAATATTAAAATACAATATTTAGATTTAGTAAATATCATTAACAATTCTTTTCAATCATAAATTTTATTTTATTTTTTTTAAAAAATTTTTCAAAATCTTTTTTTTTTTAATACATCAATTGATTGCACAATCTTAGATTTTATTTTTTTTAAACATCTTTTAATTGCACAATCGTAGATTTTATTTTTTTTTTAAAATTATGAATTATTTGTTGTAATGATTTTTATTATAGCTTTAATTAAAGTTCTTCCAAAGTTTACAAATGAACAATAATTTTTCGAATAATAACCTTCATTCTTTAAAATCATCTAATATAGATTGGACTTTAATTCAAAATGACATGAAATTGAAACTCGGTATAGATATTTATGAAAGCTGGTTAAAAAAAATTAACTTTGTTGAAGAATTTAATAATTATATCTTATTATCTGTACCAACCAGATTTATTAGAGATTGGATCACCTCAAGGTATTTAGATCAAATTTTACAAATTATTAAAAATTTTAAAAAAGAAATTATTAGAGTAGAATTCAAAATTATTGAGGAAAATACCCAAAAAGAGAATAAAGAAAATAGAAATTTTAAAGTTTTAGAAAATAATGAAAATGTTTCATTTATTAAAGATACTTATCTTCAATATAATAGAATAGATCCAAATAAAAGTTTCGAAAATTTCATTACCGGAAGTAGTAATAAATTAGCTTACGAAGCATCAATAAAAGTATCAGAGAGTTCTGCACAATATAATCCGTTATATATTTATGGAGGAGTTGGAATGGGTAAAACCCATTTGCTAAATTCTATAGGTATAGAATTAAAAAAGGATAAAAAAGTAATGTTTATATCTGCAGAGAGATTTATGTATCAATTTGTAAAATCTATTAAAGCAAATGAAATGGTTAAATTTAAGGATTACTTTAGAAATACAGATATCTTATTAATAGATGATATTCAGTTTATGAATGGCAAAGAAGCTATGCAGGAGGAATTTTTTCATACTTTTAACGCGTTACTTGAAAAAGGTTCACAAATCATAGTATCTGCTGATAGAGCTCCTAATAAGTTATTAAGAATCCAAGAAAGAATTAAATCTCGTTTTTCTGGAGGTTTAGTTGTTGATATTCAAAAACCAGATTTTGAGTTGAGGAAAAAAATCGTTGAAGCAAAAACTGAGGAACTTTATAATCTACATTCAAAAGAAATTAAAATTACTAAAGACATACAAAATTTCATTAGCACTGAAATCACAACAAGTATTAGAGAATTAGTAGGAGCAATTAATCGAGTAGTTTCTTTTTCAAGAATCTATAAAAAAATTCCTAATTTATCTGAAATTAAAGTTGTGCTTAAAGATTTATTAAATTTATCAGAAAATAAAGTTACCATAGAACTAATTCAAACTGTTGTTTGTAAATTTTTTAAAATTAGTAAAAATGAAATGTTGTCATCAAGAAGATCTAGATATTTAGTAAGACCAAGGCAAACTGCAATTTATTTAACGAAAATTTTAACTCCAAAGTCTTTGCCTGAAATCGGCCGCGAATTTTCAAATAGAGATCATACAACAATAATACATTCAGTAAAAACTATTGAGAAATTAAAAGAAAAAAATCCTGAAATGGAGGAAAATATTAACAAGTTAAAGAATCAGATCCTTTACAATAATAAAGAAAATGAGATTTAACCTTAATCAGCAAGACCTTCAAGAAGCATTAAATTTTTGCCAAGGTGTTATCGAGAGAAGAAGCACTTTGCCAATCTTGTCTAATATACTATTAGAAGCAAAGGGTAAAAAACTTACGATTACTGCAACAGATCTTGATTTAATCTTCATTCACCAAATACAAGATGTTGAAATTATAGAAGAGGGAAAAACAACCACAACATCATCAATAATGTACGATATTGTGAGAAAAATATCCTCTGGAAAAAAAATTAATTTGACATTAAATGACTCAACCAAATTACAACTTGAGTCTGAAAAATCTATTTTTAATTTAAATTGTATTGATGCTTCTGAGTTTCCACTTACTGAAGAAAATTTTAATAATAATGAGTTTTCTATCAAATCAAAACAGTTATTAAAATTATTAAACAAATGTAAATTTTCTGTTTCAAGTGATGAAACACGTCATTATTTAAGCGGAATTTTTTTCCACCAAACTGAGGTTGAAGATAAAAATTATTTAACCGCGGTCGCTACTGATAGCCATAGGATGTCTATATCTAAAATAAGATTAGATCAGAAGATAGATTTTGAACAAGTCATACTTCCAAAAAAAACAATTTTTCAATTATGTTCACTGCTTGACAGTTATGATGGTGACGTAAAAATTTCTAACGTTAAATCAAAAATAAAATTTGAATTAAAAAACAGTGTTTTAATTTCAAAATTAATTGATGGAAAATTCCCAAATTATATTCAGGTTATACCAAAAAATAATCAAAAAAAATTAGAGATCGATCTAAAGCTTTTTACTAACTCTGTAGACAGAGTTGCTTCTGTTTCGTTAGATAAAAAAGATAGTGTGAAGTTTAGCTTAGCTAAAGATATATTAAATTTATCAGTAAATAATACAAATAGTGGAGATGGTAAAGAAACTCTTCCAGTTAAATTTGATCATGAACTTGAAATTAGTTTTAATTCAAGATATTTAATTGATGTAGCATCTCAATTAGATGGAGATAAAATTGAGCTATTTTTAAATGATACTGGCTCTCCAGCACTAATTAAAGATCCTGGTGATTTTGACAGTATTTTTGTAGTAATGCCTATGAAAGGTTAATTAATTTTATTAAGTTCATCATATATATTTTTTTCTAAAATCTTTAAAAAGGTTTCTTTATCGTGGCCCAATTTTATTGGACTAAGAATGGAAACTATAATTTCTTTACCAGATTTTTTTTTTCCAGTTTTGGGCCAAACTACACCAGAATTAATCGCTAAAGGGAGACATTCTATTTTTAATTGTTCATAAATTTTTCCAACACCTTTTTTAAATGGAGGTCTTTCATACGGAAGCACTCTAGTTGCTTGCGGGAAAATTATTCCAAAGCAGCTCCTCTTGGAGGGCCATTAAAAATTGTTTGAAGAAAAAAAGTCTCAAACATAGATTGATGAGATGCAGCAATAAAAAATTTTTGATTGTGGTTTATGTTTTCTAGTCCTTTAATTGTAATTTTTGTTGAAAGAAAAAATTTCAAACAAAAACTAGACCAATAACCCATCAATTTTCCACCAAATATGACAACTTTTTGAGGCATTAATAAAGAGGGTAAAAAAATTAAAGATATAAAAATTATTCCAAAAAAGAAGAAAATTGAAAAAAATGTATTTCTAAACACTTAAATTTAATCCTATATTAAGTCTTTTAGTTTTTGTCTTTTACTTATAATTTTAATTTTAGAATTTTTGATTAAAAGTTCAGTTGCTTTTGGTCTTAAATTATAATTTGAGCTTAACGACATTCCATAAGCTCCAACATCTAAAATAATGACTAATTCTTTTTCTTTAAGTTTTTGGAAATTTTTAAAAAGTGCAAATTTATCTGTGCTTTCACAAATTGGACCAACGAATTCATAATTTTTTTTTGATTTTTTAATACTCTTTTTAACAGGTATTATTTTATGAATTGCATTATATAATGCTGGACGCATAAAATCATTCATAGCTACATCCAAAATAACAAAATCTTTTTTTGAACTTTCTTTAATATAAATCACTTTTGAAATTAAAATCCCCGAATTACCAATTATAGATCTTCCAGGTTCAAAAATTATTTGGCATTTTTGTTTTTTTAAAAATTTTTTTATTAATATGGAATATTTTTTAAGATTTAATTTTTTTTTACTATTATCATAACTAATTCCCATTCCCCCACCAAGATCGACAAACTCGAATTGATATTTTGATTTTTTTATAATTTTTTCTAAAACCTTGAGCATTTTTTTATATGGATTAATATCAAGTATTTGGCTACCAATATGTACACTAATACATTTTAATTTTAAATTTTGGGAATTTTTTGAGTAATTTACTAAATCTAAGAAAACTTTTTCATTTACGCCAAACTTATTCTCTTTCTTTCCGGTTGAAATTTTACTTAAGGTTTTAGCATCTGTATTTGGGTTGAGTCTAATCCCAATATCAACTTTTCTATTATTTCTTTTTGCAATTCTTTCAATTTCTAAAATTTCGCTTTTAGACTCTGCATTAATTAGCAATATTTTTTTTCTAATAGCATATTCGATTTCATTAGAGGTTTTTCCAACACCAGAAAATACTATTTTATTAGGTTTTATACCTGATTTTAATGATTTCATTAATTCACCAATTGAAACTACATCAGCACCCAAGCCTAATTTACCAATTTCACCCAATAAGGTTTTATTTGGGTTTGATTTTACTGAAAAACAAATTATTGGCTTTATTGACTTGAAATTTTTTTTGAAATTTAAGATATTATGTTTCAACTTTTTAAATGAATAACAATAAAGTGGTGTTGCGTATTTTTTTGCCAGCACACTAGTTTTGATATTATCTATTAAAAATTCGTTTTTTTTATATATCATTACACCCTATTAGGTTCGGTGTTGAATATTTTTGAGTCTTTCTCTTTGTATACAGGATCTCCTTTTTTTCCACATCCAAATAAAAGTGTACAAAAAACTAAAATTATAAATAAATTTTTTATCATAATGTTTTTTTGTATTTCAATATCATTTTTTTGATATTATAAAAAGCTGTTCCTCCATAAGATTTTTTTGAATTTATAGAATTTTTAAGGTCAAAAACTTTTAATACATCATTTGTTAATTTTGGTTCAATTTTCTTTAAATCTTGAATAGACAAATCTTCAAGTCTTTTTTTATTTTTTTCTGCAAAATTTACTAACTTAGCTGTTATTTGATAAGCTTCTCTAAAGGATTTAGAATGATTTTTAACTAAATAGTCTGCTAAGTCAGTAGCTGTCAAGTACCCTAAATTTGCAAGTTCTAACATTTTTTTTTTATTTGGAATTACATTTATCAAAGCTTCGTTCAAAATTTTTAAACAATTTGTAAGTATATCATTTGCCTTAAAAACAATTTCTTTATCATCTTGTAAATCTTTGAAATATGACAATGGTAACCCTTTTAGAATTGTTAGCATTGAAAATAAATTACCATATACTAAGCCTGTTTTTCCTCTTAAGTATTCTAGTAAGTCTGGATTTTTTTTTTGTGGCATTATAGACGAGCCTGTAACGACTTTATCAGATAATCTAATTATATTAAAACCATCCGAATTCCAAATTATTAATTCTTCTGCAATTCTAGATATATGCATTGAGCAAACTGAACAATTATATAAAAAATCTAAAACGAAATCTCTATCAGAAATTGTATCTATAGAATTATTTGTTGGAGTTTTAAAACCTAATTTTTTTGTTGTGTAATTTCTGTCTATATTAAATGATGTACCTGATAAAGCACCAACACCTAAAGGATTTTCATTTAAACTATCTAAACTATTTTTAAATCTTTTTTTGTCTCTTAAAAAAATTTCAATATAAGCCATCAAATAATGTGCAAAAGATATAGCTTGAGCATTTTTAAGATGTGTAAAACCAGGCATAATGGTTTCAATATTTTTTTCTGATATCTTTAAAATTGTTTTTATTATGTTGTCTAAATTATTGTTGATTTTTTCTGTATTAGATCTCATCCATATCTTTAGATCTGTAATTACTTGATCATTTCTCGAACGAGCCGTATGTATATATCCAGCATCATCACCTATGATTTGAAACAATCTCTTCTCAATATTCATGTGAATATCTTCATAGTTTATATTAAAATCAAATTTTTTCTTTATGATCTCATTTTGAATTTTTTTTAGTCCATAGATAATTTTATTTTTAACTCTAAAAGAAATTATTTTTTGTTTGAAAAGCATTTCAACATGTGCAATTGAACCTTGAATGTCTTCTTTGAATAGTCTTTTATCTATGTTGATTGATCCACCAACCTTTTGAAAAGTTGTTGAAATTTGTTTTTTAATACGAGTATTCCAAATTGCCTGATTGTTTTTATTTTTTACCATGGTAATTACTTATACCTTTTTAACATGAGATTTTTAACAATATTTATATTTTTAATGTTAAATTCTTTTTCGCTTGAAGCTTCAGAAATTAAGAATTTAATTATTTATGAAGAACCAAAGAAATACGATAATTTATCATTTTTAGATGATAAAAATAACGAACTAAAACTCAATAGTTTCAAAGGAAGTATTATTTTATTAAATTTTTGGGCAACATGGTGTGCCCCGTGTAAAGAGGAAATGCCTTCGCTCGATCTTCTTGAAGAAAATAAGGAATTAAATAATTTAAAAATATTTCCAATAAATGTTGGTAAAGATAACTTAAACAAAGCTTCGAGTTTTTTCAATAATTTAAAAATTAGAAATTTAAATTTATATTTTGATAATCCACAAACTTTAGCAAAAAAACTTTCTTTAAGAGGTATTCCAACAACAATTTTATTTAACAAAAAGGGAGATGAGTTTGCAAGAATTGTTGGATCTATAGATTTTTCAGATCAAAAATTTTTAGATTGGTTAAAGCAATACAATTAATTTTTAAAAAAATAAGCAAATCCAATTAGAACTATTATAGCTATAAATTGAAGTAAAACTCTTAATTGCATTAATTTATTAGAATATTTTTTACTGGTTTCTCCTCCTTTAAATAAAGTTCCGATTCCAAGAATGAGAACTACGCCAACTGCAATTAATAGTATTATAGATAGTATTTTTACAAATATTCCAGAAATCATAATTGTATTGTAGGGTGTTTTAAAAATAAAAAAACATAATTATTTAATTAAAAGTATGTCATTTTGTCTAGACACGGTCTTTATTAAACCTGAAAAAGATATTCAAATTAAAAGTGCTATTATTTTGTTACATGGTTATGGAGGAGATGGAAAAGATATAAGTATGCTATCTTTAAATTGGAAAAGATATTTACCTAATACAATATTTATTTGTCCAAATGGTCATGAGCCATGCTCAATTAACCCATCAGGTTATCAATGGTTTGATCTTACAAATGATGATACAAAATATATATTAGAAGAGTCTATAAAAGCAGAAAAAAAATTAAAAAAATTTATTGATGAGATTAAATCTGAGTTTGGTCTTAAAAATAATCAGATTTGCATCTCAGGATTTAGTCAAGGATGTATGATGTCAATAAATTTAGGCTTAACAGCTGAAAAAGAATTTGGTTGTATAGTAGGATTTTCTGGAAAAATAATCGATCAAGAGGATTTGAAGTTAAGAAAAAAAAACTCTACTAACACTTTATTAATCCATGGAGAACAGGACCAAGTAGTTTCACCAAATTATATGTTGGAAGCTAAAGATTTTTTTATGAGAAACAATATAGGTATAGAGACACATCTAATAAAAAACTGCGACCATCATATTCCTATTGAGGCTTCAAGTATAGCATTAAATTACATTTTAAAAAAAATAAAATAATTCCTTAATATTGAAATAAATTTTATTTAAGTTAAACTTAGAAATATGAATAGCTTTGTTGAACAAGAAATTTCATTAGAAAAGTGCCCGGCATTAGTTTTAAATGCTGACTATAGGCCTTTAAGTTATTATCCTTTATCTTTGTGGTCATGGCAAGATACTGTAAAATCAGTTTTTTTAGATCGTGTTATTATAGTTAGCAATTATGATCGAATTGTAAGAAGTCCATCGTTTAAAATGCAATTACCAAGCGTAATAGCTCTGAAAGATTATATTGTTCCGCAATCTAAACCTAGTTTTACAAGATTTAACGTTTTCTTAAGAGATAAATTTTCATGTCAATATTGTGGAAGTGGTGAAGAATTAACATTTGATCATTTGTTACCAAGATCAAAAGGTGGTGAAACAAATTGGGACAATGTTGTTACAGCTTGTTCAGCCTGTAATGTTAAAAAAGGAGGAAAATTATTGAAATCTTCAGGGATGAAACTCACCCAATATCCTTTTCAACCTTCTACAGAAGATCTTCATCGGAATGGTAAAAATTTTCCACCAAATTATTTACACAAAAGTTGGATGGATTATTTGTATTGGGATGTGGAATTAGAAGCTTAGAACTAAATTTTTTCTGAAATATTAATTGCAATCTTTGAGCCAGTTTTTATAATTTTATCCATTAAAGAATATAAACCTTTTTTTGTTGCCCCTTTTTCGTAAGCAATATCTTTATGATGTAGCTCATCCTCTCTAAACTTAATGATTTTGTTTTTAAGATTTTTTTCTTCTGGGCCAAGATGATTTATTTGATTTTGATAATGTTCGTCAATTACTTCTTCTACAGATGCAGTACAAAGCATTGCAGCTTTTTTTCCAAGAATTGTAGAGCCAAAACCTAAACCAACTCCTAATAGATCCCACAAAGGAAGCAATTTAGTGGGTCTTATTTTTCTTTTTTTAATTTCATTTTCGAAAAATTCACAATGTTCTTTTTCATGAATTTTCATTTCCTCAATAGTTTTTCTCAAACTTTCATCCTTAACTAAAGTATTCAATGCTAACAATTGACCTTCATAAATTTTAACTGCTCCTCTTTCACCTGCATGGTCTACTCTAATAAATTCTTCAACTTTATTATCTTTTTTTTTCATAATTAGTAAAAATTTTAGTAAGCGTTAAAATTAACGATAAACTCATAATGATATTAATGCTTGTCAGTGATAATCCAAAAATCCTAAATGTCACATCTTTACAGCTTACTCTTTCTTGACTTAAGAGTTCAAGTAAATCCTCTTTAGTAATATTTTCATTAAAATCTTTTGTACCACAAACCGATGATTCCTGGAAAAAACCATGCTCAATTCCAAAATGATAAATTGAAATTGCTAAAGAAAATATAAATGTAAGGATTAATAACATTATGAGGAAATTTTCATTTTTCTTTAAAATAAATATTGTAATTATTAAAATGATACTTATTCCATAAGGAATTCTCTCAATTAAACAAAGATTACAAGGTTGGTAACCAAGCGCATATTCTATAAAAAATGCTGATACCAAGGCTGTACAACTTATAATAAAAATTATTTTGAGATATAATTCTCTCTTAAAATTATGCATTAGATTTAAAAATTAGATAGATTGTCATGCAAATTATTACAATTAATATTCCAAAAATTGTAAACCATTTTGAACCATGTTCGTCCATAAATTTAGTAAATATATCACCAAATTTATAAGATAAATATGCGACTATAAAAAATCTTAATCCCCTAGAAATAAAGCTTATTAGAATAAAAATAAAAAGATTAAAACCAATTAAGCCACTTGCTATAGTAAAAACTTTATATGGAAGAGGTGTAAAACCTGCTAAAAAAAGTATACCTAACCAAGCATAAAAACCATCACTATTTAGTAAATTGTTTTTGATATCAGATAATTTATCTTCATAACTGTAAAAACTCATAATCTGTGTACCAAAATCAAAAAAAAATACTCCAATCAGATAACCTAAAATTCCACCCATAACTGATGAAATTGTTGTAATAAGAAAAATTTTAATAAAATCATTTTTTTTTGAGATAACCATTGGAATGACCATTACGTCAGGTGGAATAGGAAAAAATGAGCTTTCGATAAATGATACAATTGCTAAGTAATATTTAGAACTTTTATGAGCTGCTAAATCTAAACACTTTTTGTAAAGACTTTTAAACATTTTTTGGTTTTAATATAATTTTAGTTCTTATACTATTTATTAAATTAATAAAGAATTAAGGGCGAATGGCGGAACTGGTAGACGCGCACGACTCAAAATCGTGTTTCGCAAGAAGTGAGAGTTCGATTCTCTCTTCGCCCACCAAAATTATGGAATTAAACAAAATTAATAGTTTAGTCGAACTTTTTTTTAAAAAATATGAGGAAAAGTTTCCTAAAGGAACAAAGGCTCGTGAAGAGACTTTTTTAGTTTCACTTAAAAATAAAGATTCACCAGATACAAATTCTGGGCCATTTACATATTCATGGGGTAATGTTGATACAAAAATAAAAATATTATCAAGATACTTGGGAAAAATTATTTCTAAAGGTGATAGATGTATTCTATTATCAGAAAATCGACCTGAATGGTTAATAGCTGACATAGCAATAATGAATGCGGGTGGAGTTACTGTTCCACTTTTTACAACTTATTCTGAAAAAGATTACGAATATATAATCAATAATTGTCAACCCAAAGTGTGTATTGTATCTAATTTTTCTCAATTTGAAAAAATCAAAAGTAATATTCAAGAAAATACAATTTTAATTTCAATGGATGAATTTGACAAAAAAATAGTATTTTTTGAAAATATTTTTTCTAAAGCTGAATGGAATGTAAAAACTTTAACTGAAAGTATAAAATCTTATAATAATAATTTAAAAAGAAATGATTTAGCCTGTATAATTTACACATCAGGAACTACTGGAAATCCCAAAGGAGTGATGTTAAGCCATGGAGGTATTTTATCAAATTGTGAAGGTGCTGAGGAAATTTTAGACTCATTAGTTAAAGATAAAAAACCAGTTTTTTTAACTTGGCTACCATTATCTCACTCATATGAACATACTGTTCAATATGTACAAATATTACTAGGAGCAAAAATTTACTATGCTGAAAGTTTAGAAAAATTGTTACCTAATATGGCTGTGGCAAAACCTACTATTATGACTGCTGTGCCAAGATTTTATCAAAATTTATATAGTAAAATTTTCCTCAATTTTTCAAAACAAAAAGGGTTAAAAAAAAAATTGATAGAAAATACTATTCTGATTGGTACTAAAAATTTAAACAAACAGGCATTAAGTTTTACAGAAAAAATCGTAGATTTCTTTTGCGAGATTTTGGTAAGAAAAAAAATCAAAAAACAGTTTGGAGGAGAATTAAAAGCCTTTGTATCCGGTGGTGGAGCTTTAGACCAAAAAATAGGTGAATTTTTGAATTCTATCGGCTTACCAACTCTTCAAGGATATGGCTTAACAGAGACTTCGCCCGTTGTAAGTTGCAACATCCCTGGAAAAATTAAAATTGATACAGTTGGCCCACCTTTTAAAACAAACAAAGTAAAAATCGCTGATGATGGTGAAATTCTGGTTAAGGGTGAAAACGTTATGCTTGGTTATTGGAATATGAAAAAAGAAACTGATGACATTTTAAAAAATGGTTGGTTACACACAGGTGATATTGGTGAAATAACTAAGGAAGGTAATTTAAAGATAACTGATAGAAAAAAAGAAATAATAGTTAATCTTGGTGGAGATAACATTTCTCCATCTAAAATTGAAAATTTATTGTGTTTAAACGAAAAAATTAAACAAAGCTTAGTTTATGGAGATAAAAAAACTTATTTAGTTGCATTAATTGTAACTGAAAGTGAAGAAAATAAAAAAGAAATTGCGTTTTATTTAGAAAATTTAAATAAAAGTTTATCTTTGATTGAAAAAGTTAAAAA
>LULK01000126.1_pt1 | contig 25697 bp, 18 predicted proteins | sample 728181 | NCBI WGS metagenome assembly LULK01 (sample SAMN03860291, study PRJNA289734) | marine metagenome | biome: seawater column; feature: ocean; material: water; isolation source: Red Sea water column Station 169 - depth 10m | place: Saudi Arabia: Red Sea | collected 2011-10-15 | depth 10 m | reverse complement strand
ATAGAAACACATTGGTCTTATATAGGCCTCATCGAGATTGTTAGACCTAATGACCTCTTGATGAGCTTCATTGATAATATCTTTGGAATAAGGTATTTTGATACTGACAGTAGTAGCTGATTTATAAAGCCTATCAGTATGATCATGCAGTCTAAAGATTGATGGACCTTTATTTGTTTTATAGGCTCTAACACCTTCAAAAACACCCAGTCCATAATGAAGAGTATGGGTCAAAAGATGAGTATTGGCATCTTGCCAATCTATCATTTCGCCATCAAACCATATTTCACCGGTTATTTTTGAGAGATCCAAATTAAATTCCTATATTTTTTTTATATTCTATCGATATAAATTATTTTATGTAGAGTAAATAGATTATTCAGAATATATAATTGTAAAGTGGAGATAAACCAAAACATATTCAGGGCTAATGATATTAGGGGCATAGCCTATGAAGATCTAACCCCAGAAGTAGTTTATAGTCTTGGCAGAGCTTTGGGCTCAGAAGCAATTGATAGAAATATTCAAGAATTCATCGTTGGAAGAGATGCAAGACTTTCAAGTCCTGAAATTTATGATTGGCTTTCTTCTGGAATAATATCTACTGGGTGTTGTGTGATTAATATTGGCATAGTTACAAGTCCAATGTTCTATCATTCAACCTATGAATTAAACTCCTCAAGTGGAGTCGTAATAACAGGCAGTCATAATCCTGGAAATTACAATGGATTCAAAATTGTTTTTAATAATCAATCTACATCTAGTGAAGAAATCTTGAATCTTAAGCGAAGGATCTTAGAAGAAAATTTTAGAGAAGGAAAAGGGATATCAAAAAAGGAAGACATTAAAGAGTCATATATAGAACGAATATTGGCAAGCATTAAACTAAATAAAGATCTTAAAATATCAATAGATTGTGGAAATGGTGTAGCCGGTGTTGTAGCGAAAGATGTATATGAAAGATTGGGGTGCAATGTAATAGAGTTATATGGAGAACCCGATGGTACCTTCCCAAATCATCACCCTGATCCGTCTAAATTAAAAAATATGGAGGATCTTATCAAAAGTGTAAAAGAGAATGATTCAGTAGTGGGACTTGCATTTGATGGAGATGCTGACAGATTAGGTGTCATTTCTCCAAAGGGTAAAATGATCTTTCCTGATAGACAGATGATAATGTTTTCCAGACAAGTCATTAAATCTAGTCCAAATGCTAAGATTGTTTTTGATGTTAAGTGCTCCAAACTGCTTTCAGATGAAATTGAAATGCTCAAAGGAAAGCCCTTGATCTGCAAGACTGGTCATACTTTTATTAAACAGAAGATACGGGAAACAGATGCTTTACTGGGAGGTGAAATGAGCGGTCATATTTTCTTTAATGATAGATGGCCAGGATTTGACGATGGGATATATGCAGGCGCCAGAATGTTAGAAATAATTGCCAATTCAGAGGAAGATGATCCATTTGTAACTGTTCCTAACATGCTTTCAACTCCAGAGATAAATATACCTGCTGCGGACGAAGAGAAATTTCAAATAGTAAAAACATTTATAGAAAATTCAAAATTTAGCGACGCTAAAATAGTGAGCATAGATGGTATAAGGGTTGAATTTGAGACAGGTTGGGGGTTGTTAAGGGCCTCTAACACCTCACCTTGTCTAGTTTTAAGATTTGAAGCTGAAACAAATGAATATTTAAATAAGATAAAAGAGATTTTTTACTTAGGACTTAAGAGCATAAAGCCAAATATAAATAAATTTTAACAATGACCATTACTAGAAAACAGGCAGAGAATATTGCTTCAGTTTTAACAGAAGGCCTTCCTTATATAAGAAAGTTTAAAGATAAAGTGATTGTTATTAAATATGGCGGTGCTGCCATGACAGATGAGTCACTCAGAGAGAGCTTTACAAGAGATATAGCTCTTATGAAATTAGTAGGAATGAAACCTGTAATTATCCATGGTGGGGGTCCTCAAATTGGTAATGAGCTTGCTAAGGCAGGGATTGAATCAGAGTTCATCGGTGGACTTAGAATCACAACTAAATCTTCGATGACTGTTGTAAAGAAAGTACTTGGGACAACAATTAACAATGAGATTGTGAAGTTGATAAAAAAGTTTGGTGGAAACGCTATATCTTTTAACCATGCCAAGTACCAAATTATCAAAGCATCAAAAGAAGTAGGTCAAGGCAATATTGATTTAGGTTATGTAGGTAAAGTAGATAAGATAAAAACTCGTGATCTCAAAAAGACAATAGAAAAAGGCTTTATACCGGTTATAGCTCCTATTGGGATATCTAGAAAGCATAATTACTTAAATATAAACGCTGATGTTGTCGCGGGTGAGGTTGCAAAGGCACTTGATGCGGAAAAACTCATACTCTTAACGGATGTTCAAGGGATTGGGGACTCGAAAAATAAACTGATTTCAAAAATCTCTTTACAGAAGGGTCAAAGGATACTCAAAGAAGAATATATAAAGGGTGGAATGACTCCTAAACTTAAGGCCGCTCTTAATGCCAAAAAGAAAGGTGTAAAAACTTGTCATATAATTGATGGAAGAGTTCCGCATGCAGTGTTACTAGAAGTACTAACTGAAGAAGGCGTAGGAACTATGATAAGCTAAATCTTAATTATGAATCAGCTGAAACCACGTCAATTAGATATCATGCAAAGCCTTGCTAAAATGCTTGGTGAAAAAGGTCCAGTAAAAATCACAACATCCCTTATCGCAGCTGAATGCGACATCACTGAAGCAGCAATCTATAGGCATTTTCCAAGCAAAAAGAAGATCTATTCGGGCTTAGTGGACTTTTGTGAACAAAATATTTTTGATCTAATAAACAGCATTAATTCTGCCGAAGGAGATGAGCTTCAAAAAGTAAAAAAAATTCTAGTTTTATTGGTGACATTTAGTGAAAAGAACCCAGGTTTAGCTAGGCTATTAACAAGAGAAGCTTTTTCAGTAGATGAAACAAGTCTGGATGAAAGAATAAAGCAAATGATGACTAAAATAGAGTTACTTATAAAACAAAACCTACAGAAATACGAACAAGACACAAAAAAGAAACTCGGACTCACAACTGCGTCTGCTGCAAATCTTTTGTTGGCTTGTTCTGAAGGAATCATTCAACAATTTGTAAGATCTGGTTTTACAGAATCACCTTCAAAGAGGATCAATGATCAATTTGAATTTCTAATCGCATCTTTAGATTCTAATTAGGGATACTCTCTTCTAAGAAGTATTCAAACATTGGTTCATTAGTTTCTTCATCGGCTAGCTTACCTGAATCCCTATCAATTTTAACAATCGACAGACCCTCTGGAGGCAGTACAGAAGACATCGGTATTTCATCTATTATTTGTTTTTTATAATTCAACCAAATTGGAAGAGCTACCGATGAGCCGAACTCACGGTCTCCTAAGCTTTTAGGCTGATCAAATCCTACCCAAACAGATGTGACAATTTGATCATTGTATCCAGTAAACCATGTGCTTTCAGCCTCATTTGTAGTGCCAGTTTTACCTGCAAAATCTTTTCTTTCTAATTCAGAGACTTTTTTTGCTGTCCCTCTTACTGCAGCTTCTTTTAAGATATCGTTGATCAAAAAGGCTATCCTTGGGTCTATAACTTGTTTTGGATCTTGTATTTTTTTTTCAAACAGAACCTCACCTGATCTATCTAAGATCTTAGAGATCAAAAAGGGTTCGACCTTTTTTCCGTCATTTGCGAATACTGAATAAGCAACCGCATTAGATAAAGGATTTAATGATGCTGTTCCTAAAGATAAAGAAAGATCTGCTGGCAGTCTTTGCCTATCAAATCCAAATTTTTCAGCAAAATCCCTAACCTTATTAACCCCTAACTCCCTTAATAATCTTACTGATACAAGGTTTCTACTTTGCAGTAAACCTTCACGCAGTCTTGTCGGTCCATAGAACTTACCACTCGCATTCCTTGGTCTCCATTTTTCTTCTAGAGCCTCATCTTCAAATATAATTGGAGCATCATTGATAAGGGAAGAAGGAGTAAATTCATCTGAAAAAGCAGCTGCATATAAAAACGGCTTAAAATTTGAACCCAATAATGGAGAAGCTTGTTCTACTCTATTAAATTTACTTAAAAAGAAATCATATCCTCCAACCGAGGCAAGAATTGCACCTGACTTTGGGTCAATCGAAATTAATGCACTTTGTGCTTCAGGAATCTGGGTGAGGGAAACAGTTTTAGTGACTCTATCTTTTGATAGCCACACTAAATCCCCTAGTTTTATTATGTCTAAAAAAGATCTAGGCCTTGCGCCTCTTCTATTTTCTGAAATGTAAGGACGGGCCCACTTTAGACTTTCATTCCATTTAATATAAATTAAATTGCCCTGCTTTGTTAAAACTTCTAGTCCCTGTGTATTATCAGTTACTACTCCTATGAAGCGTTGATTGTTTTCAGTAAATGTTTCTAAATATTGGAAAACACTAGATAAATCTGTTTTCTCTTCTAAGTCCCTTGATTCCTTGCTTAAAGTTTCTTCTGCTTGGTATATCTTTTCAGATTTTGAATATTGGAAAAAATTTGCAGGAAAGAGGTCAAATATATTTTCTGGTTCCCGGAAGCCGTGCCTTTTATCATAATCCTCTAAGCCTGATCGTAATGCTTCTGTAGCATGATTTTGGAATTTTGAATTAATAGTTGTATGGACTTCAAGTCCCTCTGAATATGCCTTTAAACCATATTCCTGGATCATATAGCGCCTTACTTCTTCAGCAACATAAGGTGCCTCAACTTCTGAAACTAAACCATAATAATTAGCACTTATTGGCGCTTCAATTGCAATATTAAATTGCTCTTTGTGAATATATTTTAAATCGAGCATTCTTTGTAGAATCCAATTACGTCTTATCAGTGCCCTTTTAGGGTTAACAAGGGGATTTATGGAAGAAGGTGCCTTAGGAAGTGCAGCAATCATAGCCCATTGGGCTAAATTCAGATCTGATAAAGGCTTGCCATAGTAAACTTCACTAGCGGCAGCAATTCCATAGGCTCGATTTCCAAAGAAAATTCTATTCACATAAAATTCAAAAATTTCTTCTTTTGAATATGTCTTCTCTAATCTGTAAGCTAAAAATATATCTTTTACCTTTCGAAAAAGACTTATATCTCTACTAGTTAAATAATTCCCAGCTACCTGCATCGTAATTGTGCTTCCTCCTCCTTGGATTCGCCCTGAAACAGCAATCCTGTAAAAAGACCTAAGAAGCCCGGTATAACTCACTCCAGAATGAGAAAAAAAATTATCGTCCTCTGCTGCTAATACAGCATTTACATAATGATTTGGTATTTCATCAAAATCTAAAGCTGTTCTTCTTTGTTCTCCAAACTCACCTATTAATTTCCCATCTGAAGAAAAAATTTTGAGCGGTATCTGAAGTTCGATATCTCGAATAGTTTGTTCATTTGGCAGCTTACTATCAATATATATATTTAAGCCAGATAAGGACATTACAGAAATACATAGGAATATAAGAAAGAGCTTCCCATACAAGCTATAAATGAACGAAATGTAGTATGTTTTTAATTTAAGCCACATCTAGGAGTTATAATAACCCAATGAGGCTAATAATTATCGGCTCTATGGCTTCAGGAAAGTCTACTGTGGGCAGAAAACTTTCTAAAAAGTTAGGCCTAAAATTTTTTGATACAGATAATGAAATTGAGAACAAGGCTGGAACTAAAGTGTCTTGGATTTTTGATGTCGAAGGTGAGGAGAAATTTAGAGATAGGGAATACGAAACTTTTAGCAATCTCACTACTAAAGAAAATTGTGTGATATCAACCGGCGGCGGTATAGTTTTAAGAGAAGAAAATAGAGAATTATTAAATAAAGGTACAGTAATATACTTGGAAATAAGTATTCAAACTCAATTAGAAAGAACTATTAATGATCAAGATAGGCCACTTCTTTACGGGGTTGACAAGGAAGAGACACTGAGAAAAATTGCAGAGATACGTAACCCAATATATGAAGCATGCAGCGATATAACTGTAAAAGAAACAAATGATCCAAATGAAGCGGTAGATCTAATTGTTTTAAAGTTAACAAAATGAAAGAAATAAAAATAAATACTGATTCTAAAAATTATCCGGTTTTAATGGGTACAGATATTCTGAATGAAGATAATTATAGAGAGTTTTCTCATAAAGAAATTCTATTAGTCATTGATTCAAAAATTGATGAATCAATAAAAAAGGAAGTTCAGGTTAGCCTATCAAATATATCATCGAAGTATTCTGAATTGACTATAGAAGCAAATGAAGAAAATAAGTCTAGTGCCACACTGTCAATGATTCATGATGTGCTCATTGAGCAAGGCTATAGCAGAGACTGCATCCTGTTTGCTCTTGGAGGAGGTATTATTTGTGACATCACAGGATTTGCAGCTGCTACCTACCTAAGGGGAGTAGAATTTGTTCTCATTCCTTCAACCCTACTATCCCAAGTCGATGCGTCGGTTGGTGGAAAAACAGCTATAAATCATCCTAAAGGAAAGAATATGATTGGAGCTTTTCATCAGCCTTCGAAGGTATTAACCGATACTAAACTTTTAAAAAGTTTAGAAAAGGTAAGAATTAGAGAAGGTCTGGCAGAGATTATCAAACATGCCTTAATAAAAGATAAAACCTTTTTCAAGTGGTTAGAAGATAATATAGAAGACCTTTTAGAAGGTAATGATGTAAAGCTCCTAGAAGCTATTTCTAAATCCATCGAGATAAAAGCAGAAGTAGTCTCACAGGACGAAACCGAGCAAGGAATTAGAAAGTGGCTTAACTTTGGTCATACTTTTGGACATGCCATTGAAGTTTACGGGAACTATAAGAAATTTTCTCATGGCGAGGCTGTTGCAATAGGAATGGTTATGGCTACAAATTTATCTCAAAAAATCCTAAATCTCGAAAAAGTAGAAAAAGATAAGATTAATCGCCTTGTTCGTTCTATTCTGACTGAGAAACTATTAAAAACTGAATTTCATCCAAAGAATTTAATTAATCTGATGTCAGCAGATAAAAAAAAGAAAGGCGATAATCTTAATTTTATCTTGCTTAGCTCTATAGGAGAGGCACAAATCTTATCCGGCATAGAAGAATCCGATATTATCGAATCAATTAAATTGACCTAGGCTAACTTCCCAGATCGTTTAACAAAAGGTACAATTACGCTTCTGCGCAACTCTCAGAAATAACTTTTTTGCTATTAAGTCAGCTGAGGGTCCACAACCCACAAAATATGAAAAATTTTAGACTTAAAGACAAGTACAGGTTTGGTTTCCCCAAAAAAAAGGGATTGTACGACCCACAATTTGAAAAAGATTCTTGCGGTGTCGGATTAGTCGCCAATATTAAGGGTATTCCATCAAGAGAAATAATGGATGACGCTTTTCATGTCAATTCTCAAATGGATCATAGAGGTGGATGTGGGTTTGAAGAAAATACAGGCGATGGAGCTGGAATACTTATGGCACTTCCAGATAGTTTTTTTAGAGCTGAAGCCAAAAAAATTGAAATAAGCCTCCCTGAAATAGGTAAATATGCAGTTGGGAATATATTTTTACCAACCGATGAAGGTGAAAGAGAATTCTGTATTAAAGAAACAGAATCAATCATAAAAGAAGAAAATCAAATCTGTTTAGGTTGGAGAGAGGTTCCTTTAGATCCGGAAGGAGCTAATGTAGGTCCCGCTGCTAGAGGCGCACAACCACATATCAAACAACTTTTCATTCAATGTTCAGACGGCATTAGCCAGGACGAATTTGATAGAAAACTCTATTTAATTAGGAAAAGAATCAGTAAATTAATTCGAAACTCAGAAGAACTTAAAGAAGCAAAACTTTTTTATATATGTAGTTTGTCAACTACAGTAATGGTTTATAAGGGAATGCTCACACCCTCTCAACTTTTTCCTTTCTATCCTGATTTAGAAAATAAAAGTTTTGAAACTCATTTAGCTATGGTGCACTCAAGGTTCAGCACAAATACTTTTCCGTCATGGGATAGAGCTCAACCAAATAGATACATGTGTCATAACGGTGAAATCAATACCCTCAGAGGTAATATGAATGCCATGAAAGCAAGGCAAGGAACTGTTAAGAGTGACTTATTTGGCATAGAAATAGAAAAACTTTTCCCCATTACAGAACTAGACTGCACTGATTCAGGTAGTTTTGACAATGTACTAGAGTTCCTACTGCTGTCTGGAAGAAGTCTACAAGAATCAGTAATGATGATGATCCCGGAAGCATGGCAATCAGATGTGAATATGTCAGATCAGAAAAAAGCATTCTACCAATTTAGTTCATCTATGATTGAACCTTGGGATGGGCCTGCCTCCATCGTCTTTACTGACGGAAAAAAAGTTGGAGCAGTTTTAGACAGAAATGGTTTAAGACCGAGCAGATTTTATCTGACCGATGATGATAAAGTCATAATGGCATCAGAGGTTGGAGTTTTACCTGTTGATCCAAAAAAAGTAATAAAAAAAGGCAGGTTACAACCAGGTAAGATGTTTCTTATTGATTTTGAAAAGGGTGAGATGATTCCTGATGAGACTATTAAGAAAGAAATTGCAAATCAACATGACTACATAGATTGGAATCAATCCATAGTTGAGCTGGAAAACCTAGATGGCCAATCGGAGGAAGATAGTGTAGGAAATAATCTCATCGAGAGGATGAGAGCTTTTGGATATACGACAGAGACCATGCAATTCATGCTTTTACCCCTTGTTTCAGAATTAAGAGATCCTCTAGGTTCAATGGGTAATGATGCTGCATTGGCTTGCCTTTCTGATAAACCTAGACTGCTATTCGATTACTTTAAACAGCTGTTTGCACAAGTTACAAATCCAGCGATAGATTCAATTAGAGAAGAAGTAATAATGTCTCTGGAGTGCTTAATTGGCCCTGAAGGAAATCTTTTAGAAAACGATAAAAACAATGTAAAAAGATTAAGAGTTGTAAATCCAATTCTGTCTAATAAAGAATTGAGCTCTATAAAGGAAATCTCTATTGGTGACTGGAAAACTAAAACTATAGATCTTACCTATCAAAAAGAGGATGGCTTAAAAGGTATGCTATCTAGGCTTGATGAGGTGTGTCAGGAAGCAGAGAGTGCCATTGAACAAGGCTATTCATTTGTAGTGTTATCTGACAAGGGAGTGTCCGAATCAAGAATATCTCTTAGCTCACTGTTGTCGTGCTCTTCGGTACATCATCACCTTATAAAAAATCAACTTAGAACAAAAATAGGTATTGTCATAGAAACTGGGGAAGCAAGAGAGGTGCATCACCATTGTTTACTTTTTGGCTATGGAGCAGATGCTATAAATCCATACTTAGCATTTGAGGCAATATTTCAATCCTTGGAGGACGGCACTCTAAAAGATGCAACTTTGAAAAACAACGAACAAATAGTAAATGCCTACAAGAAAGGAACAAAAAAAGGAATCCTTAAAGTAATGGCAAAAATGGGAATATCTACTCTCCACTCTTATAAGGGTGCACAAATATTTGAAGCTGTCGGTCTATCTAATGAAATCATAGATAAATCATTTCCTGGAACAGCAAGCAGGGTCGGAGGTATAAGCTTTGAAGCATTATTTGACGAACAGAAAAGAAGGCATGATCTAGGGTACCCAGAAGAAAAAATTAATGTTACTTCACTTCCCAACCCTGGAGACTTTCATTGGAGAAATGGTGGAGATGCTCATATGTGGGACCCGAAAACCATCTCATCCTTACAACTAGCTGCTCGAACTAATGACGAAGATGCTTATTGGGCTTTCGCAAAACATGCTAATGAAGTGTCTACAAAACAAAGCTCACTAAGAGGTCTCTTAAAATTCAAAAGCACTCAAGAGCCAATCAATATAGAAGAAGTTGAGAGTGAAAAGGAAATAGTAAAAAGGTTTGCAACGGGTGCAATGAGCTTAGGTTCGATTTCTACTGAATCTCATGAGTCATTAGCAATAGCTATGAATAAATTAGGCGGAAAGTCTAATACTGGCGAAGGTGGTGAAGATCCTATCAGGTTCACGCCCGATGAATCTGGTGTTTCTAAAAGATCAGCAATTAAGCAAGTAGCTTCAGGTAGGTTTGGTGTAACGATGAGATATCTAACTAATTCAGATGAGTTACAAATAAAAATATCGCAAGGGGCCAAACCTGGTGAAGGTGGAGAATTACCAGGCAAAAAAGTTGACAAATATATAGCCAAGATTAGACATTCAACTCCTGGAGTAGGTTTAATCAGCCCGCCTCCACATCATGATATTTATTCTATAGAAGACATAGCCCAATTAATCCATGATTTAAAAAATGCTAATAGAAGTTCCAGAATAAGCGTGAAGTTGGTTTCAGAAGTTGGAGTTGGAACTATTGCCTCTGGTGTAGTGAAAGCTAAAACTGATCATCTTGTAATCGCAGGTCATGATGGAGGAACGGGTGCTTCTCCTCTTACATCCATAAAGCATGCAGGACTTCCTTGGGAATTAGGTGTAGCTGAAACTCATCAAACTTTGGTTATGAACAATTTGCGCTCAAGAGTTGTTCTCCAAACAGATGGACAAATAAAAACCGGAAGAGATGTAGCCATTGCCGCACTTTTAGGAGCCGAAGAATTCGGATTTGCAACTGCTCCTTTAGTGACTTTAGGTTGCATAATGATGAGAAAATGTCACCTCAATACTTGTCCAGTTGGCATAGCGACACAAGACGAAGAATTAAGAAAAAAATTCAAAGGTAAGCCTGAATATGTAGTAAATTATCTTTTCATGGTAGCCAAAGATTTACGTATGATAATGGCAGAAATGGGTTTCAAAACTGTCAACGAAATGATTGGTAGAGTTGATTGTTTGGAAACTGACATAGCAATAGATCACTGGAAAAGAAATGGTCTTGATTTTAGTGGTATCCTTGAGCCTGCTCAAAAGATATTCGAAAATACCGAAGTCTATAATACTCAAAGTCAAGACCATGGTCTTGATAAAGCCTTGGATAATGTTCTGATAGATAAATGTAAAAATGCAATTACACAAGGTGAAAAAACTGTCTTCAATAGCAAAATTAATAATATTAATAGAACAGTTGGAACTATGCTTTCAAACGAAGTTGCTAAAGTTTGGGAGACCAATAATCTTTCTGAAGATACGATAGAAATTAATTTCAATGGGTCGGCTGGACAAAGCTTTGCAGCTTGGTTAGTCAAAGGAATTACATTCAAGCTAGAAGGAGATGCTAATGACTATGTTGGCAAAGGGCTCTCAGGCGGTAAACTCATCATATATCCTCCTAAAATTAGTAAATTTAAAGCCGAAGAGAATATTCTTTTGGGCAATGTAGCCCTCTATGGAGCAACCGAAGGTGAAGCTTATTTTAGAGGTATAGCTGCGGAAAGATTCTGCGTAAGAAATAGTGGTGCTTCAGTAGTTGTAGAGGGCATTGGAGATCATGGATGTGAGTATATGACAGGAGGTAAAGCTGTTATTTTAGGTCCAACAGGAAGGAATTTTGGTGCCGGAATGAGTGGAGGAATAGCTTACATTTTTGATGATGAAGGTGACTTTGAGAAAAAATGTAATAATGAAACTTTTGAGTTAGAGCCTCTATTGGAAGAAGACTTATCTGACCTCAAAGATTTAATTCTAAAACATATTAAATATACTGAATCGACTGTTGCGGAGAATATCCTTAAAAATTGGGAAAATGCCTCTAAAAAATTCGTAAAAGTTATGCCAACGGATTACAAACGTGTTCTAAATGAAATGAAAACAAAACAACAAAGCAATGGGTAAAACTACTGGATTTAAAGAATTCTCAAGGGCAGTAGAGCCTTACCGTCCAGCAAAAGAAAGGGTTTTAGATTTTAAAGAAATCTACACCGATCACGATGATGAAAAACTTGCCGTTCAAGGTGCTAGATGCATGGATTGTGGAGTTCCATTTTGCCAATCCGGTGAAGGGTGTCCTGTTTATAACCTCATTCCAGAGTGGAATGACCTCGTCTATCAAAATAAATGGGAAGAAGCGTTTGATAAATTAATGTTAACAAATAACTTCCCCGAAGTTACTGGAAGAGTTTGTCCAGCAGTTTGTGAAGGGGCATGTGTTCTAGGTATAACAGAAAGTCCTGTAGCAATTAAGAATTTAGAATTTGCTATAGCAGATAAGGGCTTTCAAAACGGTTGGCTAAAACCACAAATTCCCCTAAATAGAACTGGAAAGTCGGTTGCTATAGTTGGTTCAGGTCCCGCAGGGCTATCCGCGGCTCAACAACTTAATAGTGTTGGTCACAACGTAAAAGTTTACGAAAGAGCAGATCGTATAGGTGGTCTCATGATGTATGGCATTCCCAATATGAAGCTAGATAAATCTATAATCGATCAAAGACTAGAAATAATGGAAATGGAAGGCATAGAGTTCTTTACAAATGCAGATGTGGGAGGAAAAGGAGAAAACTCTGTTAGTGTTAAAGAGCTAGATGAGTCAAATGACATCGTCTTAATGGCAACTGGAGCTACTAATCCAAGAGACTTGCCCATTCCAGAAAGAGAAGGTATCGGAGTTCACTTTGCAATGGATTTCTTGCGAAAGAATACTAAGAGTTTATTAGACTCCGAACATAATGATGGGAATTTCATATCTGCAAAAGATAAAAATGTCATTGTAATAGGCGGTGGAGACACAGGTACGGACTGTATAGGGACTTCTTTGAGACATGGATGTAAATCTTTAATAAATTTTGAAATCATGCCTGAACCTCCAAAAGAACGAGCAGATAATAATCCTTGGCCTTTGTTCCCTAGAATATATAAGGTTGATTACGGTCATGAAGAATCTAAAGAGATATATGGTGATGATCCCAGAGTCTATTCAATATCAGGGAAAGAATTCTTAAGAAATAAAGATGGAACTCTAAGAGGAATCAAGACTGTTGAAGTTGATAAAAATTTTCAAGAAATCCCTGGTACTGAAAAGGAGTGGGAAGCTGATCTGATTCTGCTTGCTATGGGGTTCCTAGGTCCAGAGGAATATTCGGTTCACAATTTAGATATCCAGCTAGATGAAAGATCTAATTACAAAGCTGAACACAATGTTCACCAAACATCTAATCCAAAAGTATTTGCTGCCGGCGACTGTAGAAGAGGACAATCTCTGGTAGTCTGGGCAATAAATGAAGGCAGGGCCGCAGCTCGAGAAATTGATCGATATTTAATGGGGTCTACAACGCTTAAATAAAAGTCTGCTCTTTCGGAGGAATACTACTTCTTCACAACTCGCATTAGACCTTCTTGAACCGCTGAAGCAACCAAAATACCTTTTTCAGTATAAACACTTCCTCTATTGAAACCTCTTGCATTGCTTGCGCTCGGGCTGTCAGTAGAATACAACATCCATTCATCAGCTCTAAAAGGTCGGTGAAACCACATAGCATGATCTAAGCTTGCGCTCATTACATTACCCTTAGCAAACCTAAGTTTATGTGGGTTCATCGAAGTGCTAAGAAGTCCCATGTCAGATGCATATGCCAATATAGCTTGGTGTTGCAAGGCATCATCTGGAAGTTTTCCAACCGCTTTCATCCACACATGCTTATAGGGAAGTTTATTTTTTGGTTCATCAAACATGCTTTCACCCGGCAAATGTCTCATTTCAATTGGCTTTTCCCTAAGAAAGAAATCTCTATACTTAGCTGGTACCTTATCGATCATTTTCTTTTTGATCTCTAATTCACTGACACATTCTTTTGGACCGGGAATATCTTCCATGTTTATTTGATGAGATGGACCCTTCTCTTTTTTATGAAAAGACAATGCCATATCAAATATAGGTTCACCTTTCTGGATAGCTACTACACGTCGTGTAGTAAAACTTCCTCCATCACGTGTTCTTTCCACATCATAGATAATTGGATATTCCATATCACCCGGACGAAGAAAATAAGCATGCAAAGAGTGAGTATATCTCTTCTCAGGCACTGTTCTGGCTGCGGCCGTCAGTGCCTGTCCGATTACTTGGCCACCAAAAACTCTAGGGCCTCCTATGTTCTCACTTTGACCCCTAAAAAGGTTCTCTTCTAAGGTCTCAAGATCTAATAACTTTATTAATTTTTTTAGGGCTTTTTTTTGCATACTAAGTAAATTTCTTTTCTTCCCACCAAGGGTAATGTTCTGGCATATCTTTAGAAACTTTATTAGGAAAGTTAGGTGATCTCTTTTCAAGAAAAGAGTTAACACCTTCTTTAGCATCATCTCCTCTACCTAATTCATATATAAACCTTGAATCAACTTTGTGAGCCTCCATAGGATGGTCTGCTCCTAACATCTTCCATAACATCTGTCTTGTTAGCGAAACTGATATAGATGAAGTGTTTTGAATAATTTCATTTGCTATCGACCACGCTTCTTCAAGAAGTTCATCAGGACTATGAATGGAACGGATTAAGCCTCCTTGTTTAGCCTCTAAAGCACTAAAAACCTTACCAGAATATGTCCATTCTAATGCTTTGCTTATGCCTACCAAGCGTGGCAGAAACCAACTTGAAGCAGCCTCTGGTACTAAACCTCTTCTAGCAAAAACAAATCCAAACTTAGCATCCTCACTAGCAAGCCTTATATCCATTGGTAAAGTCATGGTCACACCTACTCCAACAGCGGGACCATTAATTGCGGCTATGATAGGTTTTGGACAGTCAAATATTGATAAAGTAGTCCTTCCACCTCCGTCCCTCATCCACTCCGGATCTTTTTTGTGATCGATCTCATCACCCTTGTTATTTCTAACATCTCTGTTAAAAGTATTAGATCCAGAAGATAGATCAGCCCCTGCACAAAATCCTCTACCTTCACCTGTAACAATTATCACTCTTACATCGTCATCTCTCCCCGCTTCATCGAATGCAGATATTAGTTCATCCATCATTTGGCCTGTAAAAGCATTTAGTTTTTCAGGACGGTTTAAGGTGAGGGTTAAAATGTTGCTTTCTACTTCATATTTTATAGTTTCATATTTCATACATGCTTCCTATTCAATTAAATGATCGATGTCATCAGCAGGTACATTATCTACCGCTTGACTTACCTCTTTTGCCGGAACACCTGCAACTGTTGTGCCCTCCTTCACATCCTCTAGGACAACACTCCCAGCAGCTATTTTAGCATTACGCCCAATCTCTACATTTCCAAGCACTGTAGAAGAAGCGCTCAAAAGAACACCCTCCATTACCTTGGGATGTCTATCTCCTGTTTCTTTACCTGTTCCTCCTAAAGTTACCCCTTGGAAAATTGATACATTATCCTTAATAACAGAGGTTTCTCCTATAACAACTCCAGTACCATGATCAATCATTATTCCCTTACCTAATTTTGCTGCTGGATGTATGTCTACTCCATAGACTTCAGATGTTCTACTCTGAAAATAATGAGCTAGAGTATGTCGTGAATTCTCCCATAACCAGCTAGCTACTCTATGGGATTGTAAGGACTTAAATCCTTTAAAAAATAGCAGAGGCTCAGACAGATATTTGCAGGAAGGATCTTTTTCCTTTGCTGCAATAAGATCCGTCATAGTTCCCTCAAGAATTTCTTCACTTGAATTAATTGCATCTTTAATGACGCTTCTAAGCATCATTGGTTGGACCGAACTGCTACCAAGATCATTTGCAATGAGATCTGCAATCGCTGCAGAAAAGGAGCTGTGCTCCAATATGGTCGTATGAAAAAAACTTGCTAACACAGGTTCTGCTTTGACTCTCTTTTGAGTCTCGTCTTGAATCGTATTCCAAATGTTCTCTATAGATTCCTTATCTTTCATATGACTATTGTACTTCAGCCTAAGTATTGCTGAAACGATTCAAATCAGGATAATGGGCGCCTCCCTATAATTAATTAAACATGAATAATAAAACCGATAAAGAAATCCCAGATCTTGAGATAGATGTAAGAAAAACATTTGATATAGATATTGACCTTAAGGTAATGGCCTTTAAAGAACCAAATGAATATGTACCTAGTATCGATGAATCTTATAAATTCGATAAAAATACTACTTTAGCAATCCTTGCTGGGTTTTCTCATAATCGAAGAGTAATGATCCAAGGTTATCATGGGTCAGGTAAATCAACTCATATTGAGCAAGTAGCTGCCAGGCTAAATTGGCCATGTATCAGAGTTAATTTAGATAGCCATATTAGTAGAATTGATTTACTAGGCAAAGATGCAATAACCTTAAAAGATGGGAAACAGATAACTGAATTTAAAGAAGGTATTCTTCCATGGGCTCTTCAAACGCCAACTGCACTGGTTTTTGATGAATATGATGCAGGACGACCTGATGTGATGTTCGTAATTCAGAGAGTATTAGAAGTTGAGGGTAAATTGACTTTACTAGATCAAAATAAAGTTATCTCTCCCCATTCAGGATTTAGATTATTTGCAACAGCAAATACCGTAGGTTTAGGTGACACATCAGGTCTTTATCACGGAACACAGCAGATAAATCAGGGGCAGATGGATAGATGGCATATTGTCTCAACCCTAAATTATCTTGATCCAGAACTAGAATTAAAGGTTGTTCTTTCAAAAGTTCCGGGTCTGGATAATAAAGAAGGTCAAGAGGTTGCAAGAAATATGATTTCTGTAGCCAATCTATCTAGGCAAGGTTTTGCAAATGGAGATATATCGACTTTAATGTCTCCAAGAACAGTTATTAGTTGGGCAGAAAATTTTAAGATCTTTGGTGATCTTAATAAGTCCTTTGAAATAACCTTTCTTAATAAATGTGATGAAACCGAGAGGGTTATAATTGCAGAGTACTTCCAAAGGTGTTTTGATTCTGAAACCGCTGATTCTATTGCTGAAGAAATAGAAAAGGTTTAAGTAGCCAACATGGCATCAAAAAACTCTCAGTCAGAGACCATAAAAGAAGCCGTTACAGCAGCGACTAGAGCAATATCAGGCAACAAAGAAATAGAAATTAATTTTGGAGGAATGGGCTCTTCACTGCCTCATCCACCTAAAACTCTTAAAGAGTTATCAGCTTACAGAGGAAAAGCTGATTCTCTTGCTTGTGCAGAAAAATATAGAGATAAATCGGTCAGGATTACCGCAAGCAACGAAAAAGTCAGTTCTCTAATTAAAGTCATGGAGGATTCACGGGTAGAAATACTTGGGTCAATGAACTATCCAGGTATAGCAACAAACATCAAATCCAAATTTGATGATAAATGTAAATTATATGAAAGCTTTGAAGATCACGAAGATCATCTAGAAATTGCCCTAGAAACTTGGCTAAGAAATTTATGCCTTCCAAACATTGAAGCAAATAGTTCCAGTTTATTTCTGAAATATTGGGGCAAGGTTTTTGATAATCAAGAAACAGAGTTGAAAGATAAATTAAAAGAATCACTGAATGACCAATCTAAATTTCAAGAAATTGCTGAAGACTTTTTAAATAATCTAAATATTGATCAAGAAGAAAGTGAACAAGAAGAAAGCGATTTAGAAGATGAGAGTGAACAAGAGGAAGAATCAGCTTCTGAAAGCGGAGAAGATGAAGAATCACAGGAATCTGAGAGTTCACCAGAACAAGATAACCAAGAAGGTGATGAAGAGACAGATGCGGATTCTGGGGACATAGATGAAGATGCAATTGTAGATGAAAATCAGGAGATCATGACTAATCAATCATGGCTTGAATCTCTAGTAGGTCAGACTTCAACATTCTCATATAAAGTCTATACAAGAAATTTTGATGAGGAAATTAAAGCAGAGGATTTATGTAGCCCCGAAGAGCTAAAGAGACTTAGAAAACATCTTGATCAACTCATGGGTCCCAGTAAGACTACAATCTCTAAACTAGCTCACAGATTACAAAGATTTTTAATGGCTCAACAAAATAGATCTTGGGAATTTAATAAAGAAGAAGGAATGTTAGACTCAGCGCGTTTACATAAAATTATTACTGATCCTCTTACCCCCTTAACTTACAAAATAGAGAAGGATACTGAATTCCGAGATACTAGCGTTTCTCTTCTGGTAGACAGTTCGGGTTCAATGAGAGGTAGATCCATGACAGTAGCGGCAATTTGTGCCGACATAATAAGCACTACTCTAGAGCGTTGTAACGTAAAGACTGAGGTTTTAGGCTTCACAACGAAGCAGTGGAAGGGGGGAGAGAGTAGAAAATTGTGGATGGAAAATGGTAAGCCAGAAAATCCAGGAAGGTTAAATGATATAAGACATATTATTTTCAAATCGGCTGATACACCATGGAGAAGAGGACAAAAAAACTTTGGATTAATGCTAAGGGAAGGTTTACTAAAAGAAAATGTTGATGGAGAGGCGCTAATTTGGGCACATGATAGACTCGCAAGAAGAACTGAACAGAGAAAGATACTCATGGTGATTTCTGATGGAGCTCCGGTAGACGATAGCACCTTATCAACTAATCCAACTAATTTCTTAGATCTTCATTTAAGACAAGTGATACATTCTATCGAAACAAAATCAGATATAAATTTAATAGCAATCGGTATTGGTCATGACGTAACTCGTTACTATAAAAATGCTGTAACCATTCATAGGGCTGAAGAACTTGGCGGAGCAATGTTAGAACAGTTAACAGATCTTTTTAAAGTAGATTAAAGAATTTTACTTTTCATGTTATGCAATAAAAGCAGTTTTGATTGATTTAATGTAAACTATATAGAACTTTAGGAAATAAAAATGCGAATAACAAAAGTTGAAAACTGTCCATCAGATATCAGGTACTTTGATGATCATGATGATGATCTTGAAAATAAACTCGAACCAAAAGACGTAGAAGATATTGTCGAGATTTTCCAAACGCCTTTAACAGGGACTTACAATTGGGACTATACTCATGCAGATAATCGTCTCAAAAAGCTTTATGAACTAGGAAAAAAATTAAATTGGAATGCAACTTTAGATCTAGATTGGTCAAAGGATCCTTATCCTCACACTCAATGGGCAACTAATCCTGAATTTCAACAGCTCAAAGGTTTCAAACCTTATGATGACCTCCCTGAAGAAAAAAAAATTGAGTGTTCATGGCATTTATTAGCAAGTGGTTTGAGTCAAATCGTCCATGGCGAACAAGGAGCTTTGCTAGTAGCTTCTCAGCTGGTCTCATGCGCACCTACATATAATGCTAAGCTTTATGCAGCTTCCCAAACTTTTGACGAGGCGCGCCATGTTGAAGTCTTTAATAAGTACCTTCAAGAGAGAATTGGATGGAATTATCCAGTTATGCCAGGACTCAAATTGCTTCTAGACAAAATACTTTCTGATCCAAGATGGGATCTCAAATTCATTGGAATGCAAATTATTATTGAAGGACTTGCTCTCGCTGCGTTTGAAAGACAAAGAGCTGCTGCGATGGACCCATTACTCAAAGACCTCTTTTACCTAGTAATTAGAGATGAAGCTAGACATGTAACATTTGGTGTGAATTATCTAGAAGAATTTGTAGATACATTATCTGATGAAGAGAAAGAAGATAGAGCCGATTTTGCTTATGAAGCATGTGTGGTTATGAGAAATAGATTTGGATCTGATAATGTCATGAAACATTATGGATGGAATGTTGAAGAGGCACAGCAAGTTCTAAATCAGTCTGAAACATCAAGACTTTTTAATAATCTATTATTTTCTAAGATCATGCCAAATCTAAAAAGAATAGGTTTACTGACAGAAAAGAACTTAGAAAAATACGAAGAGATGGATATTCTCCAATTCCAAGATCTCGAGGATAATGGAAGTATTGATTGGGATGAATTATCTCAACCCCTAGATTACTCCTCCAAAACTGCTTAATTACGATATGAAAATAAAAGTTGTTGAAAATCCCCCTGTAGATCCCAGAGAGTTTGATCTGCCAGAAGGTTTCAGTGAAAAGAATATTGAGGACGTCGTCGAAATATTCAATACACCCTTAATTGGACACTACAATTGGGACTATACTGATGCAGATACCCGTATAAAGAAATTATATGAATTAGGTAAGAAACTAAATTGGGATGGCTCTATTGACCTAGACTGGTCGAAAGCTATAAAAAAAGATGAACCTCCATTGAAAGCGGAGTTGATAGCTAGAATGGAAGGCCCTCTTGCTGCATTACCTGAAGATGAGCGAATAGAATATATGCGACATGATAGTGCTTGGTCATTGAGTCAATTTCTTCACGGTGAGCAAGGTGCATTATTAGTTGCCTCACAACTAGTATCTTGTGCTCCAACTTACCAAGCTAAACTTTATGCAGCTTCGCAAACTTTTGATGAAGCGAGACATGTTGAAGTTTTTGCTAGATATTTAAAAGAAGTAACTGGAATTGAATATCCTATTAACAAAAATCTTAAATCCTTGATCGATAAAATCCTTTCGGATCCAAGATGGGACCTTAAATTCATTGGCATGCAAATAATAATAGAAGGATTGGCGCTAGCAGCTTTTCAAACAACTAAAGAAACGTCGAATTGCCCCTTGCTTAGACAACTGGTGCATTATGTCATTAGAGACGAAGCGAGACATGTTACCTTTGGAGTCAATTATCTTGAAGATTTCCTAAGCACCCTTTCAGAAGAAGAGGTTGAAGATAGAGCAATGTTTGCTTATGAAGCCTGTGTAGTTATGAGAGATCGAATCATCAATACTGAATTGCCCGCAAGGTGGTTTAATATAAGTGAAGAAGAAATTAGAGAAATGATAATCAATGATGAAACACAAGACATGTTTACAAATCTCTTATTCAGCAGAGTTATGCCCAACCTGAAAAGAATTGGTCTTCTGACTGACAAAGTACTTCCGCTTTATGAAAAGCTTAACCTAACTTCATATATGGATGCTGATAGTGAATTTGAAATTGATTGGGCAGAACTTAATAAACCACTAGAGTCGTCTAAAGAAATAGACCAGCAATCTGAGAAAGAATTGGCTGCTCATGCAGCTCAGGGATTATTCTAAGCTTAATTCAACATCGAACTGAAAGTATGGCTTCACTCTATTTTCTTTTTGATGAAATTCGTTAGACACTAAACCTATCTTTCCAAAGAAGGAGAAGTTAGAACTTTTCGCGTTATAAACTAATTGAGAATTTATTTGTCTTCCTGAAGGAGTTAAATCTAGATTAAGGTTTTGAAATACTATCTGTCTATCCTTTGTTCTGCCAACAGGAAGAGAGAAGTGCATATTAGCTCGTTCTGATCTGAGAGGTTGATACACTTCCATGCCCAATGAATCTGAGTTAGTAAATATATTATCTTTGTAAATTCCTATATCAAAAGACGAAAAGTATGTGTCCTCTATATCTTCTATCATTCCCATTTTATTAAAAGCTGAAGAAGTCATACCTGCGTGAAATGAACTTTTAAAACAAATGTCTTTCACTCTAGTTAAGAAGTCTACTCCAATAAAAGAAGTTAGAGATTTGTCAGCCTGTCCAAAACCTCCTTCTGAAGATATACCTAATAAATTGGTATTATTTGTAGTGAGCCCAAGTTGATATGAGATTGAAGACCTTTCTTTATAATCTCTGACCTCTAAAAGAATACCTTTGCTATCTCCTATTTGATTTACGAATCTTTTCCCGTCTCGATGAGAGCCTTGAAAAAATGAAAAAAGCATAGATTTTTTCGAAGGTACGTCGATATCCATACCAATATAAGATCCATCAGAAGAATACTCCAAAAAAGGGATTCCTCTGTATTTGAAACCTTTTTTTGATGAAAGATAGGTATTGGGACTTGTACCGCTGCCAAAAAATAATTTACTATTTTGGGTAAGGCTTTGTTCAAATGAAAAATAGGCTAATTTATTCGCAGTATCAGCCCACAAAGATAGGAGATTATGTTCGTGAGAGTAACCATCATTAATGCCTAATTGAACAAAACCATTTTTCGTTGCAATTGATCTCTCATAAACCCTTTTACTAGGATTAAGTTGAAAAGATGTCAACCAATTTATATTGGGTATGTTATTCAGTATGCGATCATTAAAAGATCTCTCAAAAGGAGCACCTAATTCATCAAAAACTACATAAGATAACTGGCTTAATTTTTTAGAGATAATATTACCAAACGCAGGGCCTACAATTCCTATATAACTCCCCTCTTCTTTGAGATTTAAAGTAGAAAGAGATGCGCCAGCCGTTGCAATCATTGCAGTACCTACTGGCTTTGTTGCAGCATCTAAATCCATTAGACCTTGTCCATAAATTTCAGAATCTGAATAAATACCTGATTTATTTGCTGTAGTAAAAAGTCTTTGCAGTATTTCTGTATTACCTAACTGCCCATTAAAATAATCAGCGAGAAGAGCAATTCCGCCTGAAACATGAGGTGCTGCCATTGAAGTACCACTAGCCCTTCCATAAGAATCAATTATGGGTTCGTCTTGAGCATATACACTTAAGATGGAATTTCCAGGAGCTGCCAAACAATAATCTTGTGCAACACCACATCTATTTGAAAAGCTACTTATAGAGCCATCCTCATCGACAGAAACAACTGCAGCGGTATTTCCTCTTAGTTCCGGCAAAAGGTATGCCAAACCTCCGAATACCTCTGGACTTGAATAATCAACTCCTTGATCTGCATAGCCGCCACCATTACCAGCCGCCCAAACAAAAATTGTTTTATTTTCGTCAGCTTTTTGCGATTGTGCCAATACTTCAATAGTCTTTGGAAATGCTTGCCTTATATTCTCTTCACTATAGTCATTTATATTCCCTTGATAGCCGAAACTTCCGTTAACAACTGTTACCTCCTTTGCAACAAACTCAGCTTCAAGTTGAGACCAGCTATTATCGATTCCAGTGTAGTCTACAGACGAATCGATAGTTGCAGGTTCATAAGTATCACCTGCAGTCCCTAATTCTATGGAGATAAAAAATAACTGAGCATCAAATGCAACTCCGTGAATTCCAGATCCATCCCTTTCGCCTAATGCGATACCTGCCACATGGGAACCATGTCGTTTTTCATCAGTTGTTGGTGATCTATCTTGATAGACTAAATAACTTTCCGGTAAAACTTTATTGGGGCTATTTAACTCTTGATGAGAAGTATCAATGCCGGAATCCATGATACCTATGATTGCACCTCTTCCTGAAGCTCCTCTCGCATAAGCAGATGAAGCCTTGATTAAGCCTAAACCATATTGATTACTATATTCAGAGGAGTCTTCATAGGTCATTTTGTCAGCATCAAAATTGCCGGTAAGCGATATTGAACCTGAGGTAGGTAGATTAGGATTATAAGAACTTGTAGTTGTTGTTACGGAAGTTGAAGAGGAGGACGTATTTGTACTTTTAGTAGCTTCGCTTCCAGTGGAAGTTTGGGGAATCGGAGAACTCGAACTGCCTCCGCCGCCACCACCACATGACAAGAGAAAAATCATAAAAAAGTATGAAATAATTTTCTTCATACTAAATAGAATTTTAATCCGCCTAAACAAATTATACCTTCACTCATAAAGCCTAATTCTGCAGCTCTTTTGTTTATAATGTCGTGATCTTTTGCCTTTAGGCTAAAAGCAGAGATGCCAGGACCTCTTCCGTCACTATCCAAAATAAATTCTAACCAGGTGTCGTCTAAAAATATTTTTAACTTTTCTTTACTTGATTTGGGATTGCCTAAAACTTTAAGCCAGTCTAGAAACATAACCTCAGGATTATCGGACTGAATTTGGACTCCATCTACACCGGTTATAGGTCCAGATATATGACTTGTCCACTCCGGTCCAGCCCATTTCCAACTTTCTTTAGGATTCATCCAGTCAAGAGAGAGTATTGCTCCTCCCATTTGTTTGGGGTGAAGATGTATAGCTTTTGCTTCGGGTAGATCTGTTTCCCAAACAATCCCTATATTATTCTTTTCTACTAAGCCCTTTGAATCCTTAAAGTCATCAACTTGAATTATGATCATGTAACCGCCATCGCCATTTCTCTTTTCCAAGAACCTCTCAGCTGTTGTATTTTCTTCTTTCGGACTAACTACCTCTAGAAAATCTGTTCCTATAGGTATAACAGCATTTTCAAGACCAAAATGGCCTACGCCAGGATCATTGAAAGCTACCTCGCATTCAAACAACTCGCATAGATTATTTACAATTGGATCTCTTAGAGCTGAGACCATAACTATCTGTCTTATATCCATTTACAAACCTACTATATTCCCCTTTATAATAATAACCTCGCTTATACTAACTCATTATTAATAGAATACCCCATGAATATATCTGCTGATTTTGGTATTACAGTAACAGATACACTTAGAAGAAATGGTGACGAGTTAGCCCATAATATGGAGCTAAGCTCTAAAGATTTGAATCATCAAAGAATTAGGGAACTCTTTCCTGATAAGGATTTTACTTCAAATCAGGGTTTCTTGGCAGTTACTGGTGGAAGACATTTAGAGTTAGGCGATGAAATAGATTCAACCCCTATAATTCATATAAATGAAATAGAAGCGATAGGAGAGGGCTCCATGAGTCTCTCTGGATTAAATAAAGAAGACTCAGTAATTATAGTTAGTGCTGGATCAGGTACCGCTTGTATTCATGCACAAAATGGAATATTTACACATTGCTCTGGTACAGGAGTCGGTGGAGGGACTGTTCTAGGTTTAAGTAAACTGTTATTGGATACCAGTGACCCTTTAGAAATCGCATCACTAGCAGAAAAAGGTAATAAAAGTCAGGTTGATTTAATATTGGAAGATGTTGTATCAGGTCCCATAGGTCAATTACCTCCCTCTACAACAGCGGTAAATTTTGGAAAGATAACTAAAATTGAAGATGGCTACTCTAAGGAAGATATTGCAGCTGGTATTGTTAACTTAGTTGGTCAAACCGCCGCCAGGATAGCAACTTCAGTGGCAATGATGTTCGAGGCTCAACAAATTGTAGTTGTTGGAAGAGCCCCTTCTTTTAATGGCCTTAAAGAGTCACTTGAAGAAGCTGCTTCGATTACAGGATTTACACCACATTTCCCTGAGAATGGAGAATATGCCTCAGCTCTTGGAGCATTATTATTGGCAGAAAAAAACCCTCCTAATTAAAAATTAGAAGGGTTAATTAAAATAAGTCTGACGATGTCCTACTCTCACATGGTCGCAACCACACTACCATCGGCGCTAAAAGGTTTCACTTCTGAGTTCGAAAAGGTATCAGGTGGTTCACTCTTGCTATGGTCATCAGACATAAACTTATAAATTCAATCTATTTAGCAAATTGGCTATATCAAGAAATTACTTGATGTAATACGGTCAAGCCGATCGAGCAATTAGTACAGGTTAGCTCAATGCCTTACAGCACTTACACATCCTGCCTATCAACGTCCTAGTCTTGAACGGCTCTTTAGGACCCGAAGGTCCAGGGAAAACTAGTCTTGAAGGAGGCTTCCCGCTTATATGCTTTCAGCGGTTATCCTTTCCGAACATAGCTACCGGGCAATGCCACTGGCATGACAACCCGAACACCAGAGGTTCGTTCACTCCGGTCCTCTCGTACTAGGAGCAACTCTTCTCAATTTTCCAACGCGCACGGCAGATAGGGACCGAACTGTCTCACGACGTTCTAAACCCAGCTCGCGTACCACTTTAAATGGCGAACAGCCATACCCTTGGGACCT
>LULK01000223.1_pt1 | contig 25852 bp, 23 predicted proteins | sample 728181 | NCBI WGS metagenome assembly LULK01 (sample SAMN03860291, study PRJNA289734) | marine metagenome | biome: seawater column; feature: ocean; material: water; isolation source: Red Sea water column Station 169 - depth 10m | place: Saudi Arabia: Red Sea | collected 2011-10-15 | depth 10 m | reverse complement strand
ATTGTGTGTTGAATACTCTTCTTTTATTAAATTATTTACAACCTCTATCCTTTTGATTGCCTCAGGATGATTTCCTGTATCATGATTTTTGTATTCTTCTGAAAATATAATATTTATCATTTTAAAAGTTTTAATAAAAAACTTTGAAACCAATTGTAGTTTTTAAATTGGTGTTTTTTAAAGTCTTTCATTATTTTATTTAAATTATCTATATATGGATATTTTATCTTAACTATATCGTGCCATCTTTTTATAGTATTAGATGTTACTTCAGGGTGAAATTGAAAACCATAGATTTCTTTTCTTTTAATTTTAAAAGAGTCAACTTCATACAAAATACCCTTAGATAATAATTCCATATTTTTATTGTAGGAAATACCCTCTGTATGAAATTGTAAAAAAGATAAATTATTTTTAAAAACTTTGTTATTATTTTTCAAATTTTTCTTATAACCACACTCAAATAATTTAGTTTTTGATTTAGATATTTTTGAACCAAAAATTTTTGCGATTAATTGAGCACCCAAACAAATACCAACAATCTGTTTATTTTTTTTTATTATATAATTCAGAAATTTATATTCATAAGAAATAGCCTTTGATTTACTATTTGCACTCTGTTTACCACCGTGAAAAATAAATAAATCAAATTGATCAATATCTTTTTTTTTTAAAAAATGTAAATTTTTATAAAAGATTGTAGAGGTTTTATGTTTTTTTTGAAAAAATTTTGATACTACGCTTACATCAGCAACTTCACTATGAATTATTTGCAGTACTCTCTTCATTCTTACTAAAGTTGATGACTGTACCAAATATTATAGCATAAGAAAGCATTGATGATCCACCGTAGCTAATAAATGGCAATGTCATTCCAGTAGGTGGTATAAGTTTAATAGAAGAACCTATATTCACAAATGCTTGCAAACACATCAAAAAGCATAAACTGAAAATCGTATTAGTAATAAATAAATTTGATGGACTCAAAATAGACCTTCTTACCATTATAAAAAATACAGGATACAAAAAGGCAACAAATAGACCAAATAAGACACCAAATTCCTCAATTAAAATAGCAAATATAAAGTCATTATGGGACTCAGGGATTGAGTATTTAAGTTGACCTTCACCCAAACCTACACCAAATAACCCACCAGTTTTAATTGCTGATAAACTTTTCGAAACTTGTGAATTGTCGCCATTTAGGAGGAAATTGTCAATTCTGTATGCAACATGATCAAACGAAAAATAGGCAATTAACAGAAAAAATAATCCTATAAAGGCTAATAAAATAAAAAGTTTTAAATTTCTAAAATATAAAATTAAAATTAAAGAAAAAATTGAAATATAAACCAATAATGTTCCTATATCTGGTTGGAGAAGTAAAAGTATTATAACTGTACTTAATATTGCAAAACTTAATAATAAATAAAAATTATTTTTCGTTTTAGTATATAAATAACAAAACCAAGAAAACATACAAATAAAAGGTCCTTTTAGTAATTCAGAAGGCTGAATAGAAATAAAATTAAAACTTAACCATCTCGTTGCACCTTTAATTTCATATCCAAAAATTGGCACAATTAATAAAAGTAAAATAAAAAAAATACTCAAGATATTTAGAAATTTTCTTAAATTATTTTTAGGCAATAAAGATATAAAAATTAAAACAGCCAGAGATATAGACAAAAAAATAATATGTTTTAGTATTAGTAAAATAGAATATTCGGTACCTATTAAAGAATAAATAGCAAGGATACCAATGAATGATAAAATAAATGGAATTATAAAAAGTTTTTTTGATAATATATACCAATTAGATCCTAATAAACTTTTATCATCTCTAAAAAGTAAATTTTTCAAGTTATGGCTTTATTTATAAGTCGATTAAAATAATTTCCACGATCTATATAATTTTTAAAAGAGTCAAAAGACTCACCACCAGGAGAAAAAAGTATATATTCATATTTACGTAATTTAACTATTAATTTGAGAAAATTTATTAATTCAATAAGTCTATTAAATTTAAAATAATTAGAGTCAATAAGATTTAATTGATTAATAAATAAATCTTTTTGATTACCAAATGTAAGTACTAATGTATTTTTAATATTAAATTTTAAATTTTTATCTTGTTTCTTAAGTATGCCTCCAAGAATTAAAATTTTTTTTGAACTATTTATTAAATTATTTTTATAAACAGCATTATTTAAGTTAGTGCACTTGCTATCATTATAAATTTTTAGGGAATTTTTATTATAAATTAGTTGAATTCTATGACTTAAATCATCAGAAACATTAATATTTTTTATTTTTATTCGTGAGTCGATAAAATAAATCAAATTTTTAATTGAATATAAATTTAATTCTCTAATATGGTTGGGAAGTTCTTTTTTATGTATTATTTTTTTATCATTCAAAATTAATCTATTTTTATTGATTTTTACATGACTTCGATGTTTTAGAAATAAGTAATTTGATAAAAATAAAGGTGAATTATTATATAAAAAATCTTGTATTCGAAATTTAGAGCTGATGTAATTTTTAATATTTCTATGGTAATCTAAATGATCACTAAATATATTTGTAATCAAAGCATAATGTAGTTTTAAAAATTTCAATTTATCTAATTGATATGAACTTAATTCAATAATTAAAATATCTATTTTTGATAAATATTTGTTTAAATTTGTTTTATCCAAAATAGTATCTCCAAAATTGCCAATAATTTTAGTTTTATATTTTTTTGAAAGTATTTGATTAATATAACTACAAGTTGAAGATTTGCCCTCTGTTCCTGTTACGCCCAATATTTTTTGCGTCGATATTTCTAAACTTAAAAAATCTAAATCTATTAAAATTTTATTTTTATGTTTATATAAAAAATGATTTTTTTCAATCTTGATCGATGGAGATACTACGAAATAACTATATTGATTAATTTTATTTTCTAAATACTTTTTGCTAATTACTCTTTTATTTATAATTTTTTTAAAATCATCATATATATTAAAATTACAATTATTATTTATAAGATATTTTTCTACTGATTTCCCGCTTACACCATATCCATAAATTAAAAATTTTTTATTTAATTTTATCAATTATCTAATTTTTAAAAGTGATAAAGCTAACAAACAAAAAAGGAAACTTAATATCCAAAATCTAATTACTATTTTTTGTTCTGGTAGTCCTTTTTTTTCATAATGATGATGAAGTGGGGCCATCAAAAATACTCTTTTTCCTTTTGATAATCTAAAATATGTAACTTGTATCATGACAGATAAAGTTTCAATTACAAATAGACCTCCAGCAACAGCTAATACTATTTCTTGTTTTAGAAGGATGGACGTTACGGCTAATGAAGCGCCTAAAGATTGTGATCCTGTATCTCCCATAAATATAGATGCAGGACTTGAGTTAAACCATAAGAAACCCAGTAATGCTCCAATTGCTGAGGTACAAAAAATTACAATTTCTCCTGATCCGTTTATATAATTAACTAAAAGATAATCAGAAAAATTCATGTTACCCAAAACATATGCAAATACAGCAAATGTAAGAAATACAAATATCAAAGGCATTGTTACTAATCCATCTAATCCATCAGTCAAATTGGTTGCATTTGTTGAACCAATTACAATAAATAGAATTAGAACAAAGTAAAAATAGCCAAGTTCAATTGAAACATTTTTTAAAAAAGGAATGCTAAATTGGTTTAAATCAAATCCATTATATTTAATAGTAAAATAGATAATTAATGTAGCTGATAGTTGACATAAAAATTTAATTTTAGATGTTATTCCCTTACCTAATTTAACTTTTTGTAAGTCATCAAAAAAACCTATCAATCCAAATAAAATTAATGTCAATATCAATATATAGTTAAAACTTGAGAAATTCGAAGTCCACAAAATTGAACTTAAAATTATTGAAAAAAGAATGAGCACACCGCCTAACGTTGGAGTTCCTTTTTTATAGTAATGTGTATCCGGACCATCATTTCTTATAGGTTGTCCACTAGGAAAAGCACTTTTTTGAATTCTAACCCAATGAGACATAAGTATTAAGACTATTAAAAAAGAGGTGACCAAGGATAAACCTGACCTGAAAGAAATATAACCAAATAAATTAAAAAAAAATTCTGTATCTCTTAGAGAATATAATAAATCACCTAACATATTGTTTTATAATCTTATCTAGTTTGTTTAATCTTGAACCCATTACAAATATATTTTTTATATTATTAATTTCTGTATTCAAATAATTGATAGCTGGCATATAATTCTTGTAAAAAATAAATTTATCAAATTTTTTTTTAAACTTATAGAATTCGTCTCCTATAAAAATTATTTTTCTTAAATTTAATTTAGTTGCTAATTCAATAATTTGCATGTGAAAAAAATCTGATTGATCTCCTAGTTCCTTCATGGAACCTAAAATATATGCTTTTTGTTTAATATTTCTCTTACTAAAGAATAAAATTTGTTTATTTAGTGAATATGGGCTTGCATTATAACTATGATCATAAAATTTAATTTTTTTACTTCCTATATAAGTCAAAACTTCTTTACCCCTGGACTCAATAATTGACTCATCATAAAAAAAATTTTTAAATTTAATTTTTTTTATAAATTTTTTAATAAATAAAAAAGATATTATAGCAATGTTAATATAAAACTCCCCTCTAGATGACTCTATAAAGTATTTTCTTTTATTATAAATAAAATTTACTCTGTATATTTTTTTATTTGAGATAATAAATTTTTTTAGATTTTCAGAATTTATAAGATCAACTTTTAGGTTCAGTTTATTATTAATATAATGAGGTTCATAATTGTAGTTGACTAACCCACTAATAAGTCTTTTAGATTTGAATATTTTTAGTTTGTTATCTACAAGATGTCTAAAATTTCTAAAATTACCTATATGAGAATTTTCAATACCTGTCACTAGGCAATAATGTGGTTGTAAAGTATTAACTAATTTAAGCATCTCTTTAGGGTTATTAATTCCTAATTCGAATATAGAATATTTACTTTTTAAATTCATATTCATTATAGAAAACTGCAAACCCTGAATATTGTTAAAATTTTTATAAGATCTATATGCGCTAATATTATTATTTTTTAGAATGTGAAAAATATTCTCTTTAAATGTTGTTTTACCTACAGATCCAGTTATAGCAATAATTTTACCTTTATAGGAATCTAATAAAAATTTGCAAAACTTTTTTATAAATAGATGAGTATCTTTAACATATAATAATTTTGGGTGAGTATTGTAAATATTTACAATTACCAACGCTGCTTTTTTTTTTATTGCTTCGTTATAATACAAGCTACCATCATTATTTTTTGTTTTTAAACCAATAAAAATATCATTTTTTTTTATTAATCTTGTGTCAAAAACAATGTCAGATTTATATTTCGATTTTAAATCTTCAATAATTTTATAAATTTTTAGCATAATTTGATGAAATTACTTTATCATTAAATAAGTAGGATTTATTTTTGTATGTTTGTATATCTTCATGACCTTTTCCAGCAATAATTAAAATACCATCATTTTTTTTTATGTAATCTATTCCAAATTTTATAGCCTTTCTTCTACTAGGGATCTCAATTGGGTTTGAGGAATACTTTATAAGAGTTTTTCTGATTAAAGCTGGATCTTCATATCTTGGGTTATCATCAGTAATTATCTGTATTTTTGTATACTTTGAGATTACCTTGGCTATTTGTGGTCTTTTAGTTTTATCTCTATCACCGCCACAGCCATAAATAATTATTACACTTTTATTTAGTAGAGGAAATTTGTTTAATAAATTTTCGTACGCATCTTTTGAATGAGCATAATCAATTATTATTACTTTATTTTTTTTATTATAAATGATTTCAGATCTACCAGGTGGAAATAATGATTTAGTAATATTTAATGGAAATTTATTTGCAATTTTATTATAAACCATCAATATTGTTATAATATTTTTGACCATAAAATCATTATATGAGTTTATTTTATAAGATTTGTCCTTTAAAGTTATTTGGTATTGGTTAAAACTTTTATTAATTATAGATATTTTATTTTTAGATATAAAATTATCCTGGGTAAGTAAGTTTTTATCAAAGCTTTTAAATATATTTTTTAAATTATAATCCTGTAAAAATAAAATTGAGTTCTTCAATCTATGATCTTTAATAAGATTTATTTTAGCTAAATGATAATCATTTATATTTTTATGGTAATCAAGGTGATCTGACTCTAAATTTGTTAAAATACAATAATTATAATTTAAATTTCCAATTCTTCCTTCACAGTATCCAATACTGGAAACTTCTATAAAAACAAATTTTATGTAATTATCATTCGCAAATTGAAGTAAATTAAGAATTTCAAAATATGAAGGTGTAGTATTGCTCAGTTTTTTAATTCTTTTTGAATTAATAAAAAAACCTAAAGTACCTATGTAACAAGATCTTAGTTCATTTTTATTAAATAATTTATTTGCACCATAAGCAATGGAGGTTTTACCATTAGTACCTGTAACAAAAATTAATTTAAGACGATTAAATCTATAAAATATTTTAACTATGTTTTCTAAATCCTTGTTATTTTTATAGAAAAAAAAATTAATAGATTTTTTTTTAATATTCCCCTTTAACTTAATATTACAAATAAAAAAATTACAATTTTTTTTGATGGCTAAATTTATATACTTAATAAATTTTGATTGATTTTTACTATCAAATAGAAAAATAGTATTTTTGCTACATTCCTGCCAATTTGTAACAATTTTAAAACCCTTTTTTTTTAAGTCAGTTAAGTTCATTAAATATCTGTACTTTTAGTATTAACAATAGATAAGTCCAAATATATGTATATTTCTTTCAATAGATTATAAAAAGTTGGTTTTACTGTATTCCCTGCGGTCATGTATTTTCCATAGGATTCCTTGGGGTTTTGCATAAATGTTAAATTTAAATATTTTGGGTTATTGTAAGGAAAAAAACTTATATAAGTAACATTTTGAAATTTTTCATCATTTGTTATAAATTGATCAGCGGTTCCAGTTTTGCCTGCTACTAAAAAGTTTTTGTATAATTCATTATCAGTCTCATTTGCATAGAATAATAGTTTATTAACAGTATTTGATATTTTATTATATTTATTTTTATTTTGTTTTTCATTTTTCTCAAATGAAGCATTGAAATTATCCCTACCAGTTATTATTTTTCCATAAGCATTAATTAACTGAATTGGAGAAATTGACAATCCATAACCAAAAGGAATATTGTCACAATATCTTCCTCTAAAATTATTTACTGTTGGTTCGACGGAAGTCATTCCAAATCCAATTTGAGTAGATTTTAAAAGACCTATTTGATCTAAATCAGCTTTAAATTCATTTTGACAATCCAAATTTCTTCTAATTAAGATCGCCCCTCTATTAGATGATTTTTTTAATATATCTCCTACTTGCATGGGTATTTCGCTATTTCTTGGATAGTCATTTATCATTTTACTACCAATGTATACTGGTTGATCTACATCAAAATACTCATTAATGTTAATTTTCTGATTTTTTAAAGCAGAATAAACTGTAAATGTTTTGAAAACAGATCCAAAATCAAATTTAAGATCTTTTAAAGGCAATAAGGTTTGATCAAATCTATCATCAACATTTCTGTTATCTAAAAAAACGTTACTAACAATCTCTTCTCTACTTAAGTCAACTAAAACATTCAAAGAGTAATCTGGATTTAAATTTAATGTATCTTTAAACAATGAGTCATATATTTTCTTTTGTATCTTGATATCTATAGATATATCAATATCTCTATTGTTTTGATCAATAAATTTCTCAATTAAAGATATTCCTTTATGATCAATATTTGTATTTCCAATCATGTTGTTTAATATGGCTTTGTGTGGGTACTTTCTTGTTAAAATTTTTTCAAATTTGATGTATGGGTCACCTTTATAGATTGGTTCTAGAATGACACTGATTGGTACATTTCTTTTTAAATATTTAACTTTATTCTTAATATTTTTAATTGAATAGTTATAGTCAGAATATGCTAAGATATTTTTATTTAAATCATAAATAGTGGGTAAAGCTGTAAGACTTGTATCTCGTTCATTAGAACTAGAAATGCTATTATTATCGAAACTTAAAAATAAAAGCCTTACAAAGATAGAAGTAAAAAGAAATAGGACTGCAAAAATAAAAAAATTGTAATAATTTTTTGTTTTTAATAATAATTTATAGTCTGTTTCATTACTTAGATTGAACATAATTGACCTTTATTATTGTAAAGTCATCAAACTCATTTCTATCAAATTGTATAATTTTTTTATTTTTAACAAATTCAAAATTATTTAATTTATTTATCTGTAATTGATTTATTTGCTTTGAAAGTAGTATCTCTTTATTTACATATTTTTGATAATCATTGGTGTAATTTATTTTCAAAAAAGTAAGCTTATTTTCAAGTATTTTAATTTGGTTTTTAAAACTTAAAAATAAAATAATAAAAATAAATATTAAACAAAACTTAGAAATATGATTAATCAATTAATAAATCTCCCTACTCTTAATTTTGCAGATCTAGCTCTATTATTCTCTAAAACTTCAGTTTTTGATGCTATTAAAGGTTTTTTAGTAAGGATTTCAAAACCCCAATTTTTATTATTTTGAAAGTTTTTGTTTTTTTTAATTCTGTTTTCTCTGAGGTAATTCTTAACTATTCTGTCTTCTAAACTATGAAAAGAAATTATTGCTAAATATGCATTAATATCCAAAAAAAAATGAATATTTTTTAAAAATATCTTAAGATTTTCTAATTCACTATTTGACTCGATTCTTAATGCCTGAAATGCCTTTGTAGCAAAGTGTATTTTTTTAGACCTAAAATTTACTCCGCTATCCCTCAAGACATTAATAAATTCAAAATTTGTATTAATTTTTTTTAAGGATCTTTGTTGTATAATGTATTTAGCTAATTTTTCAGCTTGATTTATTTCACCATATATTTTGAAGACTCTTTGAAGTTGATCTTTTTCATAGTAATTAATTATTTTATATGCATTTAAGTCACCACCCAGATAATTCATATTTAATTTTGAATTTTCTTTAAATGACAAACCAATATCACTATCAGCTAATTGATTTGATGAAAAACCTAGGTCTAATAGAACTAAATTAAACTTTTTTTTATCCAAATCTAATAAATCAAAATTTTTAAAATTCGATTTATAAAAAAAAAAATTAGGAAATTTTTTTTTTAATTTTTTAGCAATAATATTTGCATTTTCATCTTGATCTATAGCAGTAACGTGATGTCCTTTTTCTAGAAATTTTGTAGAATGCCCTCCCCCACCAAATGTACAATCTAAAATAGATAAGTTATTTTTATTATCAATTAGTGATAACACTTCATTTGCCATAATAGGAATATGTAAATTATTAATCATTTAAATTTTGCTCTTGATATTTTCTTGTGTTTTTCGCCTAATTTTTTTTCCCAAATCTCAAAATGATTTCCTTTACCTATAAATATTATTTCTTTGGATAGTTTTGAAAATTTTTGAAGTTGATCTTTTACTATAAACCTTCCCTCTTTATCTATAGATATTTCCTCTAAATCAGAGAGAATTGCTGTTTTAAAATGATCATTTTTTTTTGAAAAAAAATCTTTTTCATCAAAGCTTTTTACTAAAGAATTAATCTTAGAAGATAGGTGCACTTCTAAACACTCATACTTTAAACTTTTGAATATGAATATTTTTTCTTTGGAGATTTTTATTATTGATCTGAAAGAAGATGGTATGGCTACTCTATTTTTAGAGTCAATTATCCCATAAAAAGAAGAAAGAAACATCATCATGGTATTTTATGGGATTATATGGGATTTTATTGGAATAGTAAATAACATTGGGTAGCTATAAGCTGAGTTCTGTATTTTGAAAAAACTGCAGTCATTTATCTAGATTAACTATTGCTAGTTAACTCCAGCGATCAACCCAGGCCAACTGTAGAAATAGCTTTAGCCTCTATTTGATCTTACTCGTGATAGGGTTTGCATATTGCGATAGTTTTTAAGTATCCGGTAAGCTCTTACCTCACCTTTTCACCCTTACCTTATGGCGGTTTGTTTCTGCTGCACTTTCCCTAAGGTTGCCCTCGACGGATGTTATCCGTTATCACTTTCTACGTGAGCTCAGACTTTCCTCTTTGATATACAAAGCGACTGCACGCTACCCATGAGCAATATATATAAAATTAGCCAAATAATAAATTATAAAAATCTTTTAGAAATTTTCTTGATTGTGAATGATTAATATCTACATAATTTAATGACCTCTTTACAGCCTTGATACAGAATTTTTTATATTTTTTTATGTATGTTTCATGGAAACCATATAAAGCCAATAATTCATCTAAATTATAGATTTTATTAATATTCTGTTTTTTAAATCTTTTTACTCCAATTTTATCTATGTAGAACTTCTCTCCAGGATCTTTTTTTCTGTTGGGGGCTATATCCGAATGAAAAATTATATTTTTATCAACAATGTTGAAGTTTGTTTTAAGAAACGAGACTAATTTTTTGAGAGATACATACTGATTTTTTGAAAAATTAGAATACCCAAATTCATGTCCCTTGTTTTCAAGTTCAATTCCAATTGAATAATCATTTATATTTATATGAGTTTTCCATTTGGACTTACCAGCGTGCCAAGCTTTAAATTTAGGACATAATAAATTAAAAATAGTGCCTTTTTTAGATATTAAATAATGGGAACTTACATTTGAATTATCATTTGATAATTTTTGATAAGCAGATTTTAGGGATTTCATGCCAGTATAGTGGATGACAATATATTTGACTATTTTATTTTTTCTTCTGAAGCTATAATTCATTTGTGAAAAAACCGATTCTTATAATTTTGTCTTTTTTTATTATATCTTGTTCAACTAATGATAAAGATGAATACAAAAATGATCAAAGTTTTTATGAAAATAATTCATTAAAGGATTATGAATTATTTAATTTAGCAAATGATTACATAATTAATAACCAACTAGACCTAGCTTTGATTGAATTAGATAAACTAGAAGTAATCTATCCAAGCAGTCCATTCGCTAACAAAAGTATGCTTGTAAAAGCATATATTCACTTTTTAAATAAAGATTATGAGAAAACCAGAGCAATTGCCGAAATGTACAAAAGCTATTACCCGGGAAGCAAAGATATTGTTTATGCTAATTATTTAGAAGCTATGACATATTATGTATTAATTAAAAAGTCTGATTATAGTCAAGAAAATACAGATAAAGCTTATGAAAAATTTAATTTTATATTAAATGCGTATCCTAATAGTAAATATGAGATTGATATCATAACAAAAATTAAACTAATTAATAATAACTTAGCAGCAGAAAAACTTAGTGTAGCAAAATTTTATTTAAACAAGGGTAATACAAATGGTTCATTAATGTATTTAAAAGATATATTTAATAATCATAGCTCTAGCCTTTCAATTGAAGAAACTCTTTTTTTAATAACTAAAATTTATTATTCTTTAGATGAGTATGAGTTATCAAAAAATTATGCATCAATTTTAGCTTATAATTTTCCTGAAAGTAAATGGTATCAGAAATCATATAATATAATAAACGAATTGGATGAAGTCAGCGAAAATAAAAAATGGTTCGAAAGATTTAATCCAGTTAAATTATTCATACAAAATGTGGAAAATAATTCTAATAATACATCGATACAATCTATAAAGTAATAATAATGTTAGTTTCGCTGGAAATTAAAAATTTTCTTTTGATTAAAAAAATATCAATTAACTTTATTGAGGGTTTCAATGCTTTTACAGGGGAAACAGGTGCAGGTAAATCAATTATTATAGAAGGACTTAAATTAGCACTAGGTGGAAAAAATCAAACTAGTCTTAATTTAAAAGATAATGAAATTTCAACAATAAAAGCAATTTTTGAAATTAATAATTTAATAAAAAAAAATCTTGATAAACTTAATATAAATTTTGATGATGATTATTTAATTGTAGAGAGAGAGATTAATTCAGATCAAAAATCTAAGTTATTAATTAATGGTGAGGTAAAGCCTCTTTCTTTTGTAAAATCTATTTTAAAAAATGTAATTGAATTTCAAGAGAATTTTGAACAACAAGAACTATTTGATAACAAATATTTTCTAAAATTTATAGACAATATAGGTGGGATCAAAAAAAATGATTTAAATTTGAAATATGAAATATATAAGAACTCAAAAAATATTTATCAGTCCCATTTGAATAATGAAAAAAATATTAATGAAAAACTTGAGATATTAAAAATAAAAAATAATAAAATTAAAATTTTAAATCCAACTAAAAATGAATACGAGGAGCTAATTAATAAAAGAAATTTAAATAAAAATATCAAAAAATTTAGTGATATTTCAAACGAAATTAAAAAATCAATATCTAATTACAATTCAAATGATAACTTAAGTTTAATTGAAAAAAATCTCAATAAATTAGAAGATATTAATCGTGAATACTCAGATATTTCTCAAAAACTTCAATCTTCAATTTTAGATATAAATGAATTAATAAACGAATTAGAAAACAAACTTAATTCTATTGATCATGATGAAATTGATTTTGATGAAGTTGATGAAAAAATTTACCAATATCAGCAACTTTCAAAATTTTTTGAAGTAGAACCCGAAAATTTATTTTCAATTAAGGAAGATATATCTAATGAAATAGACACTCTTGAAAATTTTGATAGAGAGAAAAATATTCTTTTTAAAAAATATACTAATGACCTTAATCATTATAAACAAGAGGCTTTAAAAGTATCAAATCTTAGAAAAAAAGAGTCGAAAAAAATATCAGAAAATATTAATAAACAACTACCAATAGTTAATATTGAACAAGGTGAAATAATATTTGAGTTTTCAGAAAAAGATGAAAAAGATTATAATTCAAATGGATATGATGAATTAGATGTCTTATTTAGAACTAATAAAAATTCTAAATTTAGCTCAATTAAAAAAGTAGCCTCTGGTGGAGAATTATCTCGATTACTTCTAATAATAAAATCATTATCAGCTAAAAATGATAATGATCTTACTCTTATTTTTGATGAAGTAGATAGTGGTTTAAGTGGAAAAATTGCATCAAATGTTTCTGAAAAAATAAATAACATATCAAAAAAAAATCAAGTAATTGCTATAACACATTCACCGCAAGTTGCCTCAAAAGCAAATAAACATTGGAAAATTGAGAAAGTAATCAAAAATGACGAAATGACTAGTCAAATAATTGAGTTGAATGATCAAGAAAGAGTTAATGAAATAGCAAGTTTAATAAGTGGGGCTAAAATTACTGAAACTGCTAAAAAAGTAGCTTCAGATTTACTCCAAAATTAAGGATATGAAAACAAGAGATAGTTTTATCAAAATTAGAGATAAATTAAAAAAGTATAACAAAGAGTATTACAACTCAAACCCATCAATTGACGACTCAGAATACGATGATTTAAAGAAAAAGTATGATCATTTATTATCAAAAAATCCAGAATTAAAAAAATATGATGATTTGGGCATAGGTACTTCACCTTCATCAAAATTTAAAAAATTTTATCACTTTGAACCAATGCTATCTCTGTCAAATAGTTTTAGTGTAAATGAAACTGAGGAGTTCTTCGATAAAGCAAGTAATTTTTTAAAAAAGCAAAATTCAAATTATATATTTAATGTCGACTGTAAAATAGATGGGGTGTCTTTATCTGTAATATATAAAAATAACAAATTATTTAAGGCAATCACTAGAGGAGATGGTGTTGTTGGGGAAGAGATAACAGAAAATGTATTGGGCATTAGGGGCATACCTAAGCTTCTAAAAAATTGTAATTCTGATCTTATAGAAATAAGAGGTGAGGTATTTTTTTTTAGAAAAGATTTTGAAAAGTTGAACAAACAATTTGAAAAAAAAAATCAATTTTCAAACCCGAGAAATGCTGCCTCAGGATCTCTTCGTCAGATCAATAGTAAAATCACAAACAATCGACCTCTGAGATTTATACCTCATGGATATGGAAAATTTACTTATGAAAAAGAGTTTTTAAATTTTGAAGAATTTTTGAACTTTTGCAAAAAAAATAATTTTGATCAAACAGGCTATTCTAAGAAATATGATAATTTGATTGATATATATAATTATATTTCGGACATTGAAAAGAAAAGGACCTCAATTAATTTTGATATTGATGGAATGGTAATAAAGATTAATGACTTGGATTTACAAAGGATGTTAGGAAGTACCAACAAATTTCCACGTTGGGCAATAGCTGCAAAATTTAGTTCAGAAGAGGCATTGACACAAGTTGAAAAAATAGAACTACAAATTGGAAGAACTGGAGCCATAACACCTGTTGCAAGGCTTAAACCAATTAATATTGGTGGAGTAATTGTATCAAATGCAACGCTTCATAATTTTGATGAAATAACTAGAAAAGATATAAGAATAAATGATTTTGTTTGGGTCAAAAGAGCTGGAGACGTAATACCTTATGTTTCTAGAGTAGATACAGAAAAAAGGAAAAAATCTAATAAAAAATTTGATATCCCAAAAAAATGTTTATGCGGATCTAAAATAATTAAAATTGAAGATGAGGCAGTTCAACGATGTAGTGCAGGAAAAAATGAATGTAAATACCAAAACTTAGAGTCTTTTAAACACTTTGTATCTAAGAAAGCGATGAATATTGATGGGCTTGGTGAGAAATTAATTGAAAAATTTATCAGTCTTAATTTAATCACAAGTAAATTAGATATTTACAAATTAGAAAATCATAAAGATAAAATTATTACATTGGATGGATTTGGAGAAAAATCCTTTTTAAACCTAATTGACTCAATAAATAAATCCAAAATCACTAATTTATCAAGATATTTATTTTCTCTTGGTCTAAGGTATTTAGGTGAAAATAATTCTGAGCTTATATCTATGTATTTTAAAAATAAAACAAGATTTAAAAATTTCATACAATCAAAAAAACTAAGGGAAAAACTTGAAAATATTGATGGATTAGGAGAAAAAGCTATAAGTTCATTTGTAAATTACTTTTCTGATGAAATTAATATTGAAGAGTCATTTGCTTTACTTGATGTAATTGAAATTATAGAAAATGAAGATAGTAAAATTAGTCTTAATAAAAGCATATTGTTCACAGGAACTCTTCAAAATATGTCAAGGGATAGGGCAAAAGAATTAGCAAAAAAAAAAGGATATAAAATTGCCTCAAATGTATCAAAAAATTTAGACATTCTTGTTTTTGGAGAAAAATCAGGTTCTAAATTAAAAAAAGCTAAAGATTTAAAAATCAATATTTTAAATGAAAAAGATTTTTTAAATCTTATTAATTAAATTTTTTATAAAATAATTCTTATGATAATTATTTAATCTTGACTCAAAAGATTGGTAAATTTTATTATGATATTGCTTTATAAACATTCTTTCAAAATTCGTTATTAATCTCCAATTAATTAAATCTAAATCGTAAGGAACTAGAGTGACATTTTTTAGTTTCAAGTTTTTATTAATAAGCTTTGTTACATATAAATTTTCTATTCTAATACCAAACTCACCCTCGACATAATGACCTGGCTCAATAGAAAATAGATTGTTATTAGTAAGAATGTCACTTGATCTAGACGAAATAGATGGATATTTTTCATGCACATCGCCAAAATTTCCTACACCATGTCCAGTCCCATGATTATAGGATATGTTGAATTTAGATAGATAATTTCTTATAAAAAAATCTATTTCTGAAGATCTTATATTTCTTGGGAATATTTTGTTTTCTATTTTTATTAATGACTTTAATAAATAAGTATAGGAGTATTTTATTCTTGAATAATTTTTTTTTCCTATTTTAATTACTCTTGTAATATCTGTAGTGCCTTCTAAATAGTGAGCACCAGAGTCTATTAATAAGATTTTTCTATTTTTTGAAGAAAGAGATTTCTTTTGAGGCGCCTTGTAATGAACAATTGCAGCATTTGAGTCGAATGCACTGATATAATCAAAAGAATTTCTAAAAAAATTAATACCTTCTTTTCTTTTATTATATAAATATTCAGAAACTTGAAATTCATTTTTGGGGTTTAATTTATTTTGCTTTAATTCAATTATAAATTTGAGAACAGCTAAACCGTCTTCAATATGACAATTTTGAATATTTTTTATTTCATTAGATGTTTTAATACCCAAATATTTAGAAATATTTATTTTAGTTTCAGATAAATTCAAAAATTTAGATAATCGTAAATACATATTAAGATTTAAAAATTCGTAAGAAGTATCAATATTTTTAAATTTTGAGGATTTAAGATATTTAATAAAATTTTCCTCTCCGAAAATATTAAAATTATTTATAAGTTTACTTACTTTTTTCAAATTAAAGTTATTTGTTATTAAAACAGGTTTAATATTTTTTCTTGGAATAAATAAGCCTGCGAAAGGTTTGGTTGAATTCCATAGTTCAAATGACCTAAGATTTAAAAGGTACGCTACCTGAGCATTATTCCAAATTAATATACCATCAGTTTTAAGATTAGACTTAATTCTTTCTAAATTTTTATTATAAGTTCTTGGTATTAAATTTTTTGGCATACTAAATGGATAGGAAATATTAAAATTTGGATAATAATTTTTTCTAAAAGAATTTTTTGACTTCGGGAAAATATTAATATTATTTTTTTGTAATTTTGAATTTATTTCTCTGTATTCTTTTACTGAAATTAATTTTGAGTCTAAAACACCTGATAATTTTTTGTTTTGCATAATTAGGTAATCAACAAAAGTTACTTCACTTAAATCATATATTTCGCAATTATTCCTAAAAAATTTTTTAGCTGCTAACGTGTAACGTGAGTCAGTAAAAAAGATGAATCTTTTTATAAAGAAAAGTATATATCCCCTAGTGCAATCAAATTTAGATAATTTATATATGTCTTTTAAATCTAGGTTTGGACTTTCATTAAGATGCAGATCGTTATTTGTTATAAGATAAAAATCTAAACCATTATCTTTTAAATATTTTTTAATTAAATGAGATTTCATTTAGTATTTTTTTTTAAAAATTCTAACATTCTTTTTTTTCCAGGACTTAATTGTATATTATCGGAAGTGATCTTTTTTGTGAGATTAAATTCAGATTGATCTTCGATATTATTTAATGAATTTTTTTCAACATTTGAAATTTCATTTAAAAATCTTGATGGTAATGAATAATTATTCATCCCATATGTGTATCTAGAGGTTGCATAACTTAAATTTAAATCAAACTTAGCCCTGGTAATTCCCACGTAAGCAAGTCTCCTCTCTTCTTCTAATGATTTTGATGAATTTTGCTCTAATGCACGAGAGCTTGGAAAGATGCCCTCTTCCCAACCTGGTAAATAAACATGGTCAAATTCTAATCCTTTAGCAGCATGCAATGTCATTAGTTTTACAGAATTAGAGTGTGTTTTTTTTTGATTTTCGTTAACCAAACCAACGTGTTCCAGGAAATCATCCAAATTCTCAAATTCTGAAAGAGCGTTAACAAACTCTTTCAAATTATCAATCCTTGATTCATTTTCTACTTGTTTTAATTTATTTTTTTCATTTTCTAACATTTTTAAATATCCTGACTCTTCAATTATAAAAATACCTATATCTTCAAGAGTTGTTTTGTTAATGAGGTCAGATGTTTTTTTTATGATATCAATAAATGGTTTAGTTTTTACCATAAGAGATCCAGGTAATCTATTTTCGTTAGATAATAGTTCTAAAGACTCAAAAAATGAAATTTTATTCTCTCTTGCATTATCAATGATTAATTTTACTGATTGATCTCCTACTCCTCTTTTAGGTAAATTAATTACTCTTTCAAATGATAAATCGTCTTTGAAACTATTTGCAAGTTTTAAGTAAGCAAGAATATCTTTTATTTCTTTTCTCTCAAAAAATCTTGGACCTCCAATAATTTCATAAGGCAAGGCATATTTTATAAACTTATCCTCGATGCTTCTCATTTGGGCAGTTAATCTCACTAAAACCCCAATACTATTATTATCCTGAAACTTCTTAGATATATTATCTGATATCCATAATGACTCCTCTTCTTGAGAGTAAAATGAATTTAAATTTATTTTTTGATCAGGAATGTTTTTGTTAAAACTTACTAAATCTTTACCTAATCTATTCTTATTATTACTAATGATGCAAGCTGCTGCCTCTAAAATAGAGCTATTTGAGCGATAATTTTTTGTTAAGCGAACTACAGAAGAATTAAACTCTTTTCATAAATTGACTGATCATCATCTCCAACACAAAATAAATTTTGATTAGAATTTAAAATTAATTTAATTAAATCATATTGGATTAAGTTTGTGTCTTGAAATTCATCAATTAGTATGTGTTCTATGAATTTTTGATATGAATTTCTTATATCTTCGTTATTTAATAGTATAGTATAACTATGTAGAAGAATATCTCCAAAGTCTACTGCGTTTATTTCAATTAATCTTTGTTGATAAAAAGAGTAAATATCATCTAATCTCTCTATAGATGAAAATTTAGATATTTTTTTATTTTCATTAAAAAGGATTTTATTATCTTTTAAGTTTTGAATTTCATTATGATATATTCCTTCGTTAATATCTTTTTCTATCTTACAGTAATCTAAAACTTGTTTTAAAAGTTTTTTTTGATCCTCTATGTCTAATATCGTAAAATTTGATTTTAAATTTACTAAATTAGAATGCTTTCTAAGAAATTTTGCAAATATTGAATGAAAAGTACCTATCCAAGGACTATCAATACTACTTTGAAGTTCTGAGTTAACTCTTTCTTTAATTTCATTAGCGGCTTTATTTGTAAAGGTTACAGCTATAATTTTATTAAAGTTAACATTTAAATTTTTTACAATATAAACGAATCTAGATGTTAAGACTCTAGTTTTCCCAGTTCCAGCACCTGAAAGTACCAAAAGCGGTCCTTTTTTGTGCTCAACAGCAGTTTTTTGTTCTTTATTTAATTTACTAAGATCCATAAATTGAATGTAATATAATGAATCTAGATTTTAATTAATGATAAAACATTTGAAAGTAATTCTTTTAGTAATATCTGTTACTTTTTTTCAGACAACTCCCTTATATGCAAATGAGGAAGTTTCAGTATCAGGAATTTCGTACGACGAAATATATGACCCGATAGAGCCCATAAACAGAGCAGTTTTAAATTTTAATTTTTTTATTGATGATGTTGCTATAAGACCGATAATAAAAACATACAAATTTATTGCTCCAGAACCAGTTGAAAAGGGAGTTTCTAATTTTTTTAGTAATTTAAAAGAACCAATAAGAACAGTATCTTTTATTTTTCAGGGAGAGTTTTATAAATCTTTTAATTCAATTGGAAGGTTTACCATTAATACAATAACTAGTTTAGGAACTTTTGATTTAGCATCAAAAGTTGGAATGGAAAAAAATGAAACTGACTTTGGAATTACTTTAGCTAAAGGAGGTGTATCAAGTGGACCTTACATAGTTCTACCAATTATAGGTCCAAGTAATTTAAGAGATTTGAGTGGGGATGTTGTTGAATATTTTGTAGATCCAATATCAAATAATGTTCCAAATAGAGAGTATATAGCAATAGGTGATGGATTAAATGAGAGAGCCGAAATTGATGAACAACTGGATAGAGTTAGAGAAGCATCCTCAGATAGATATGAGATGATAAAATCAATATATTATCAGAATAGAAATGCCCAACTCGAGGAAGAATATATACAAAACCTCCCCGTACCAAAAATTTATATTGAATAATCAGTCAAACTATATTTATTTATTAACATGAGAAATTTATCACTAATATTTTTTTTTATATTTTCTCTTTCAACGCTCCAAGCCTCAGAGGTTTCAGAATGGTTTGAAAGAGAATCAAATCAATTTTTAGAGATAATCAATAATAATGAAGGAACTGAAAGTGAGAATTATGAGAGATATAAATATTTTGTAAATAAAAATTTTGCGGTAAAGTCAATTGCTTATGGACTGATCGGAGAGAAAATTATTGAAAACAGTTCACAAAGTGATTTGTCGATATATTTAGATGTTTTTACTGATTATCTGATAAAGACAATTTACAAGTTAGCTAATTCAAATTCATCAAGCTCGATAATATTAAAAGATGTTGATATTAAAAATGATATTTACATAATTAAATCTGAAGTTTCTGATAAAAAATCAACTGCAAATCTATATTGGAAAGTAATAAATACTGGTGAGTCTTATAAAATAATTGATGTAATAGTTGAGAACACATCTTATTTTGTTACTAAAAAATCAGAATTTAATAAGATATTGAGAAAAAATAGATGGTGGGCCCGGCAGGACTCGAACCTGCGACAACGGCGTTATGAGCACCGCGTTCTAACCAACTGAACTACAGGCCCACGGTTAGAAATGTAACTTTTATAATCTTATTAAAAAAAAACAAGAATTTAAATTTTTGGAAAAATTTATGAATCCATAAAGGATTTAAGTTTTTTAGATCTTATAGGGTGCTTTAATTTTCTAAGCGCTTTAGCCTCAATTTGTCTAATTCTTTCTCTAGTAACACTAAACTGCTGGCCAACTTCCTCCAAAGTATGGTCGGAAGACATTCCAATTCCAAATCTCATTCTCAGAACTCTCTCCTCTCTTGGTGTCAATGTTGAAAGTATTTTAGTTGTAGTTTCTCTAAGATTTAATTGCATAACTGCATCTTCAGGGATTACTGCATTTTTATCCTCAATAAAATCGCCAAGGAAACTATCATCATCATCACCAATTGGTGTTTCTAAACTAACTGGTTCTTTTGCAATTTTTAGAACTTTTCTTACTTTTTCAATAGGCATTTTTAGTCTTACAGATAACTCTTCTGGAGTAGGTTCTCTTCCCAATTCAAGTATTAATTGCCTACTTGATCGAACAATTTTATTAATTGTCTCAATCATATGAACGGGGATACGAATAGTTCTTGCTTGATCAGCTATAGATCTAGTAATAGCCTGTCTAATCCACCAAGTCGCATATGTAGAAAATTTATAACCTCTTCTGTATTCAAATTTGTCAACAGCTTTCATTAAGCCTATATTGCCCTCTTGAATAAGATCTAAAAACTGGAGTCCTCTATTGGTATATTTCTTTGCGATAGAAATAACCAGACGTAAATTAGCCTCAATCATTTCTTTTTTTGCCTGATTAGCTGTTCTTTGACCAGATTGTATTTCTCTAACTTTTTCTTTAAATTCAATAGTGTTCTGGTTTGCAATTTTAGATAAACTTAATATATCTTTATAAATTTTCTTTAATTTATCACTTTGTTTTTGAAAAAGAGACTTAAATAATTCATCTTTTGAGATCATATGTTTCTGATAAAGTGTGTAAGTATCTTTTAAGCTATGATGTTTTAGAAAAATATCCCTTCCTATCTTATTCTGAGTAGCCAAAGTCAATAGTGTTACCTCTTTCGACTGTATTTCTTTATTTATTGAATAAAGATGTGAGATTATTTCTTCAAGCTTATGAGGTTTAATTTTAATTTCATTAAAATAATTAAGTATTTCGTCTTGGTATTTTTTTAATTCTTTAAGTGACTTAGTATCAGAAATTTTAGTTATATTTTTATTTCTTTTAATTTTTGTTATATTTTCAGATAAGACTAGAACTCTATCTAACTTTTTTAGAATTTCAGGCTTATAAAACTCTTCTATAATAGAAATAGAAAAACTTTCGTTTTCAATATCTTCCTCATTTGAAGTCTCTTGAAGTTTTTCTTTATCAATCTCTATACCTTGATCTTTCATCAATTGCTGTTTTTCTTTTAAAAGTGCTTTCTTTTTGTCGTTAATTATTTTTTGAATTTCTTTTCTTTTAGTTGAATTTGAATATGGATCATTATCTTCATTAAAATATTCATCAAAATCTACTATTTCTCTTAGATTAATTTCGTTATGTTTAACTTGTTCAATCCATTTTTTTAAAATATCTATTGAAGCTGGACACTCAAGAATTGATTTCATCATTCTATCCAATCCAGACTCTATTCTTTTAGCAATTGCTATTTCACCCTCTCTAGAGAGTAACTCAACATTACCCATTTCTTTAAGATACATCCTCACGGGATCATCACTTTTAACACCAGTAGATTTTTCCTCTTCCTCTGACTCTTCACTAGAGGAAGATGTATCTAGATCTGAAGTTGAAGTATAAGCTTTAAATAATTTAAAAAGATCCTCATCAAGGTTTTCAATATAATTTAAAAAATCACTTACAGTTATTATAGACTCCTCAATTTTAGAGTAAGACTTAATATAAGTTTTTGCTTTTGAAGCTAATTCTTTGTCAAATTCTTTAGTGATTAAAATTTAGGTGATGCAAATCTACACAGCCTTCGAACTTCATTAGAAAATAGTAAATTTTTTGTAAAATTCAATCCCTTAGAGTCTAATTCTTCATAAATTTCAATAGTTGTTGATTTGAAAAGAGTTTTTTTTATTATTAAATCGCGAATTTCTCTAAATTTGCCCTCAAATTTTGCTGTTGCTATCAAATCAAAGACTCTTTCCCTGTACGATTGGTTTTCGATATAAAATATAATTAATGCAGCTGAAAATTTTGACTTCAAATCTAATTTGAGTTCAAATTTTTGATTATTTGATTTTGACTTATTATCTAATGTTGTCTGATTTAATGTTATTTTATTAAAGTGATTGGTTAATATTTTTTTTAAATCAATGTTAGATACGTTATTAAGTAAACTTTTTAAAACTTTCGATCCTTTAAACTGATTATCAATATCATTACTTTTCCGAAACTTTTCTAAATATTTTTCTATTAACTCCTCGATTGATAATGGTTGATCAATCAGTTTATATAATTTGTCAGACATCTTTGATTCTATTAATTGATCGGGATCAAAATTTTTAGGCAAAAGCACAAATTTAATTCCAAGCTCAAAATTTTTATCAGCAAGTAAATTATTCATTAATCTTATAGTGGCATTTCTTCCAGCAATATCTCCATCAAGACATACAATTATTTCAAATCCTTTCTTTGTGATTTCAATTAATTTTTCATGATTTATTGATGTGCCAAGAGGAGCCAAACAGTTTGTAAAACCACTTTGTTGTAATTTAATAACATCAAAATAGCCTTCAACTATTATTATTTTTTTACTATTTTGTTTATTCAGTATTTTTTCATTGAATAAGATTTGTTTTTTTTTAAAAATTTTTGTTTCAGCTGTATTAATATATTTTGGTAAGCTTTCATCAATTACTCTTCCCCCAAATCCCAGGGTTTTATTTTGCATATTAATTATTGGAACCATGATTCTATTAGAAAAAAATAATTTAGTGTTGTTAGTTCTACTAAAAACCCCTGCTGCTACTAAGTTATTGACTTCAAAATTATTCAAGAGTTTTTTTTGAAGTTCAAATGAATTTATTGATGATCCTAATTCAAACTTATGAATAGTTTCTATATTAAACTTTCTTTTTTTAAGTAAATAATCTAAGTGTTTTTTAGAATTTAATAAATTCTTATAAAATAATTCTTTCGTTAAAGAGTTAATTTCATAGATAATATTGTTTAATTTTGATGATTTATAACTTATTTCAATACCAGCCTTATCTGCTAGTTCATACAGAGCATCCTTAAAACTATATCCTTTAACTTTTATTAAAAAATCAATTACATTTCCATGTTCTCCGGTGCTAAAACAATGGAATATTTTTTTTTCTTCATTTACTGAAAAAGAAGGAGTTTTTTCTTTTTTAAAAGGACTTAAACCAAAATAATTACTGCCTTTTTTCTTTAAAGGTACAGTAGAGTTTACAATCTCAACAATAGAGGTTCTGTTTATAACTTCCTTAATATTATCATCTGTCATTCTTTGAAAATATTTTTGATAATTTTTGAAGCTAAATTCATATCAATTTTATTATTATAGTTTTGTTTAAGAAAACCCATTATTTTTCCAAAGTCTTTATTTTCAAGATTATTTTCTTTTATGTGATTTGATATAATGTTAATTGTATTTTTCTCATCCATCATTGTCGGAAGAAAGTCATTTAGGTAATTGATATCAAATCCTAGGTCCTCTATTCTAACTTGATCCTTAGCTTTTGTTGCGAAATCTAAAGACTCTTTTTTTTGTTTTAGTTGGGTCTTAACAATTTTGATTATATTTTCATCAGATAATTTAAGCACATCTCTATCTAGATTCTCTTTAATTAGAAAATTTTTTAACTCAGAATAGATATACCTTGCTATTGAAAGTTTTTTCTTATCTCCGCCTTTTAAAGCACTTTTGACGTCATCAGAAATTTTTTTTGCCAAACTCATTTGAAATTCCTCTCATATAATATACTAATACACATGATTTAATATGACCGTATTAGATAATAAAACTAAGCTTAATTATCAAAACGGATATTTAATTTATAACAAAAAATATATTTTCAAAGGTAAGTTTCTATCAAAAGATCAATTTAAGATAGCAGAAATTTGCTTCAATACTAGTATGACGGGGTATCAGGAAATATTAACTGATCCCTCATATAAATCTCAGTTTATAAATTTTACCTTTCCATTGATTGGTATTGTTGGATGTAATAATGAGGATTACGAGTCATGGAAAATACATGCTTCTGGTTTAATATGTAATGAATTATTTGAATTAAGCTCAAATTGGAGAGCACAAACAAATTTTAAAGATTGGATCATAAGTCAAAATTCTTGTGCTTTTTTTGATTTAGATACTAGAGCTGTAACTAAAATTGTGAGAAATTTTGGACCAAAAAATATAATGCTATGTTCTGAGGAATATTTTGAAAACAAAGGAATAGAGCAAATTTGTAAACAAATAGATCAAAGTCTCTCTTTAGAAGAGAATGATGTAATCAAAGATTTTACATCTGAACTGAACATAGAAAAACAAGAAATAGGTAAAAAAAAGTACTCAATAGCTTTTTTAAATTTTGGAGCAAAAGACAACATTAAAAAAAACTTATACTCTAGAGATTGTAAGATTGAGGAATTTGATATGAATTTTAAAGCTGAAGATATTATTAATAAGAATTTTGATGGTTTTTTTTTAAGTAATGGCCCAGGTGACCCTAAAAAAGTATATGAAAATATAAAGCCTGAATTAAATAAATTACTAAATAAAAAAATACCCACTTTTGGTATATGCCTAGGTCATCAAATATTGAGCTTAGCATTTAATGCCTCCACTGCTCGAATGGAAAAAGGCCATCGAGGTGGTAATCACCCTGTAAAAAACTTGGAAACAAACAAAGTTGAAATTACATCTCAAAATCACGGTTTTGTAGTTTTAGATGAAAATTTTCCCTCTAATCTTCAAATAACACATAAATCATTGTTTGATAAAACTATTGATGGCATGAAAGCAAATGATCAACCGTTATTTTCTGTTCAATATCATCCAGAGTCTAGCCCTGGACCACATGACAGCAGATATCTTTTCGATGAATTTATAAATTTAATGGAAAAGAATGCCGGCTAGAAAAGATATATCTAAAATATTGGTTATTGGATCTGGTCCTATCATTATTGGTCAAGCATGTGAATTTGATTACTCTGGCAGTCAAGCTTGTAAGGCGCTTAAAAAAGAAGGTTATGAAGTTGTTTTAATTAACTCTAATCCAGCAACTATAATGACAGACCCAGAATTTGCAGATAAAACTTATATTGAACCTATT
>LULK01000548.1_pt2 | contig 26052 bp, 27 predicted proteins | sample 728181 | NCBI WGS metagenome assembly LULK01 (sample SAMN03860291, study PRJNA289734) | marine metagenome | biome: seawater column; feature: ocean; material: water; isolation source: Red Sea water column Station 169 - depth 10m | place: Saudi Arabia: Red Sea | collected 2011-10-15 | depth 10 m | reverse complement strand
TTTTATAGTTCATCAAACTTGATAGCATTTCTGCCCTTGCTAAAACTGGAATTAACTTTTCCTTGGCAGAGGCTAATTCAGGATTATCGTCAGATATAGCGCTAGATATAACCACCATTTCAACATCTTTTAGGTTATTTGGATTATGATCATAGCTAATACTTATGCCCTGCTTCTGGAGCCTATCAGTATTTGATGAAGAAACACTATCTGAGCCAGATACCTTGTAACCAAGATTATTTAGTACTTCTGCTATTCCACTCATACCGCTGCCGCCAATACCTATGAAGTGGATATTGTTAAGTTTATATTGTGAGGGATTCATTAATAGATTTATAAATATTCTTTGAGGCAAACTGAGGAAAAACTTTAGAAGCAGAGTATGCCATTGAGTTTAATCTATTATGGTCGCTTTCCAAATCAATTAATAGTTCTAGTAGTCGAATAGAATTAGAGACATCAGAATCGATAATCTCAGCAGCACCTCTGTTTTTTAGATATTGGGCATTTATGTATTGATGATTTTCTGAAGACCAAGGTAAAGGCAAAAGTATAGAAGGTTTCTTAACTGAGCAAATTTCACTAACAGTCATTGCACCTGAGCGAGAAATAACTATATCGCAAAACTGATAGGCTTCAGCAATATTTTCTAAAAATTCCTCAATAATAAATTCATTACCAGATTCAGTATAAGCATCCTTCAATTTTTTTGAAGTTAACTTTCCCGACTGATGAATAAAAGACCAATGAGAAGGTACCTTTTTAGTCAATAAAATCTTTATCAAGATATCATTGATTTGTTTTGAACCTTGGCTACCTCCTAGGATCAAAATATTAAATTTTGTTTCATTAGATTTATTAATGAGAGAGATATTTGCTATTTTCTCTCGAATTGGGTTTCCAACGCACTTTACTTTATTTTTTAGATTGTTAAATGTATCTGGAAAAGCTTCAAAGGTAATTTTAGATCTTTTGTGTAATATTCTATTAGTTAGTCCTGGGACACTATTCTGCTCATGAATAAATAATGGACAGAACAAAGAACCTATCAAACCGGGAGCAAGAGTGAGATAACCTCCTGTTGTTATGATAATGTCAGGTTTAATAATACTAATTAAGAAAAAGCTTCTGATTAGGGCTGTAAAAAAAAAGAAAATAGAACTTATCTTTGCGAAAAAATTTTTGCCAAGAAAACCTTGAGCATTAATTGGAAAAAATGAGAAATTCTCGCTTAAGGCTATGTTTTCTTCCAAACTATTTTTCTTTCCTATCCAGTAGATAGTATTTCCATCATCTTTAAATTCGTTGGCAATACTTAAAGCTGGATACACATGACCACCTGTTCCACCGGCAATTATCAAAATATTCATCAGAATTGTACTCGTCTTTTAATCAATGGTATTGGCATTGAATTTTTATTCTCATAATCTATTCTCAAAATCAGTCCAATCATTAGACAAACTATTATTAGATTAGTGCCTCCTCCGCTAATTAAAGGTAAAGTCAATCCTTTTGTAGGTAAAAGACCTGAAGAAACTCCTACATTTATGAAGGTATGCAATCCTAACAGGAGACCTACCCCAAAAGAGAAATAGAAACCGAAGAAGTTCTTTCTTAATAATGACTCCCTTCCAATAAAAAAGATCCTAAATGACAATCCAAAAAGTAATGAAACAATAGCAAAACCTCCCAATATTCCCATTTCTTCAACTATTACGGAAAATATAAAGTCCGTATGAGCATCAGGAAGGTAACCCATTTTCATTAAACCTTGTCCCAGTCCAACTCCAAACCAATCTCCTCTTCCAATAGACATAAGTGATAAGGTTAATTGATAACCACTTCCCCAAGGGTCACTCCAAGGATCGATGAAAGATATTATCCTTTCCCATCTCCATGGTACAAAAATAATCATCATCGTAATTGCGACAACACCTAACAGAGCCACAACCAAGAATTGTTGAATTTTTACTCCAGCCACAAATAAGACTCCCAACACGGATATAAATATTACTGCTGAGGAACCTAAATCAGGCTGAATAAGAATAATGGAAATAATACTTACAATTATTAGTGCAGGCCTAAAAAATCCTAGCCAGTGCGTTTGTATTTCTTTTATTCTTCTTACTGAGTAGCATGAAATATATAGGATACTCAAGAATTTCATTATTTCTGAAGGTTGCAGACCAAATCCAGCTATTCTTATCCACCTATTTGCACCATTGACTTCAACTCCTATCCCAGGAATGAAAACTGAAAAAAGCAATAAAATGCCAAATGTTATAAACAATCGATCGTAAGAGGACCAAAAGTTCAAAGGTACAAAAAAACATGCTAAAAGACCGATTATGCCAAGGATAAAGTAAAAAAACTGTCTATTAAAAATAATAGATGGATTACCATAAATAGAATCAGAAAAATGTGCCGAGGCTGAAGAAAGTATTAATAGTCCGAAAAAACTAAGCACTAAGAACAATGTAACCAAAACAAAATCTAGTTTAGAAAGGTCAAAATCCTTAATAAAATTTAATTTATTCATAGTTTAAGTCTTTTATTAAGCGTTTGAAGGTTTCTCCTCTATCTTTGTAATCTTTAAACATATCCAAACTTGAGCAAGCTGGAGAAAATAAAATACAATCATCATCTTTACTAAATTTTACTGCCTCTCTTAAAGCCTCCTTTAAGTCTTGGACAATCAAGCAATGAGCATATTGTCTTAAAGTGTTGAAAATTAATTCTTTATCCTTGCCAAAGATAAAGACCTTTTTTACACTTTTTATTTCTTGCAGTTCTTTTGAAGCAATTTCTTGTCCTTTTAAATCACCACCGCATATTAAATATATATCCCTAATCCTTTCCAATTCATTTGCAGCACTTATAGCTTTCAACATAGCATCTAGATTTGTTGCCTTAGAGTCATTTATAAAATTTACTCCTCCAATCATCTCTAAATGCTCAAATCTGTGCGGAAATTTTATGAATCGATCGAAAGCTTTTTCCAGTTCTGCTAACAAGTTTATATTTCCTAAAGAACCTTTTCTAAATCTTTCCATAAGAGCCTCTAACACTGCAACACTTGCCTTTAGATTTTCAATATCATGGCTGGGCCAATCATTAAAAATTGATGATTCAGCAAGTTCATCAGGCAATTTGATGGTCTTGAAATTTAAAAATGTTTAGAAAGAATATTTCTATCATTATAAGAAATATTTATATCAGCATTTTTTAATACAGAGTTTTTTACATTCCTGTAATCTTGAATATCTGAATGTCTATCTAAATGGTCCTCTTCAATGTTCAATAATAAACCTATATCAAACTCAATTTCATTTAAAAGCTCTAATTGGAAGCTCGAAACTTCTATGATTGATACGTCAATGTCATTATCAATATAATCAAGGACAGGCTTTCCTATGTTTCCTATGGAAACTATTTTTAAATCCGAAAAAACTGACCTTAGTAAAGTCTTTAAAATGTGACAGGTAGAAGTTTTACCATTTGTACCTGTAATTAGAATTTTTATACTCTCATTTATTTTTAAAAACTCTTCAATATCTGAAAGAATATTAATTTTATGTTCAGAAGCAAGAGATAAGGCCTTATGTTGGATAGGTACGCCTGGACTAGCATAAACATCAGATACTTTGCTAAATAACTCTCTGTCTATTTGAGGATTAACATGAATTTTAATTCCAAATCTATCAATCTCACGAAGGCTTGGATTTTCCTCCCAATCTTCTATTAGATAAATCTCACTATATCTTTTTGAAAGATAATTTAGGATTGACTGACCTGTAATTCCAAAGCCAAGGATTAAAGGTATCCTTTTCTGCACTTGATTTATCTTAGTCTAAGTAGAGCTAAACCTAGTAAGACAAGCATAAATGTAATAATCCAGAACCTAACAATTACTCGTGGCTCGGGCCAACCTTTTAGCTCATAGTGATGATGTAAAGGGGCCATATTAAAAACTCTCTTACCAGTGAACTTATACGAAGCAACCTGAACGATAACTGATAGTGCCTCAATAACAAAAAGTCCTCCCATGACTAACAAGACATATTCGTGCCTTATAATAACGGTAACTATTCCTAATGCTGCTCCAAGCGATAAAGACCCTACATCCCCCATAAATACTTGGGCAGGATAAGTATTAAACCAAAGAAACCCAATCCCAGAACCTACCAAAGCACCACAAAATACAATCATTTCTCCCGTGCCAGGTAAATGAGGAATATTTAAAAAATCCGAATATATTGCATTTCCAGCCAAATAACCAATAATCCCAAGACCTGCTGCGACCATGACGCAAGGAAGAATTGCCAATCCATCTAGACCATCAGTTAAATTAACAGCGTTACTAGTCCCTATTACTACAAAATATGACAAAACAATAAATCCTGCGCCGAGAGGAATTGAAATATCCTTAAAGAACGGAACGATCAAACTTGTTTCAGAAATATTTTCTTGTGTAATATAAAGATAAGAACATGCCAAAATAGTTATTACGGACTGCCAAAAAATTTTATTAAAAGGTGACAAGCCGTCACTGGACTGATGTTTTATTTTTAAGCGATCATCAATCCATCCTAGAACGCCAAAAGACATAGCTGTTAAAAAGGCTACCCATAAATATCGGTTTTCTAAGTCACCCCACAGGATTACACTTAAAAATATAGAACTTAGGATCAAAGTACCACCCATTGTAGGTGTGCCCTTTTTTGATAAATGGCTATCAGGGCCTTCCTCTCGTATAACTTGTCCTACCTGAATATCTTTCATCTTATTGATGAATTTAGGTCCTAATACTAGAGAGAAGAAGAGAGAAGTTAATGTAGCAAGGATCGCTCTTGTCGAAAGGAATTCTACAACTCGAAAAGGTCCAAAAAATTCAGATAAGTATTCAAATAAAGGTAGTAACATTACTCTTTTAGTTTATCAGCTAATAAGTCCATTCTAGTTGATCTGGACCCTTTCACTAATAATATAGTTTTCTTATCGATTATAGAAATTAAGTGAGAATAAAGATCATTTTGATTTTCAAAAATAAACAAATCTTGTTTTTCATTTGGACTGCATTTTGACCACTCATCTCCTATGCAGAAGATCTGATCAACCCTTTCGCTAATGTATTCATACATTTCTTGGTGAATATTTTGAGAATCTGAACCTAACTCCTTCATATCACCTAGGATACAAATTTTTTTTCTCTTAAGACCTTCTAGTGAATCAACAGCATTTTTCAATGAAGCAGGATTTGAGTTATAGGAATCATCAATTAATATTGAACCCCTCAAGGAACTAGAAATAGCCAATCTTCTTTCAGGAAAATCAATAAATTTTAATCTCTCTTTGATATTGCTTAGTGGACATCCGCAGTAGATTGCAGTTGCAACCGATAGTGCTGCATTTAATGGACTGTGACGACTCCCTCCATTTATAAAAAATTTTTCTTTTTTACCATCAAACCTTAAGTAGAAATTCGTGGAATTATTGATAATATCTATTTCTATATCTGAAACTTTAAAGTCAGAATCTTCTTGAAAACCAAAACTTATTATTTCTTTTGCATTAGTTTTTTTTGACCAAAAATCAAAAAAGATAGAATCTTTAGGTAAGACTGCAACTCCATTATCATTATAGAAATTAAGGTTTTACCTGATTATTTAGAATTGTAATCTCTCCTGACTCACTAGTGCCCATTTCAATTACTGAATAATCATAGACATTTTTTAAACTAAGGAGAGTAAAAGGAACTCCTATCTGATTATTTTTATTGCCTAAAGTTTTATGACAAGACTTACCATCATTTAAAAGATGAGAGAGTATTTGTTTTGTCGAAGTTTTGCCGTTAGTTCCAGTAATGCCTATTACCTTTCCTGAGAATTTACTACGATTATACTTCGCAACTCTTTCCATGAATTGGTAGGTACTTTCTACAATAATATTTGGTATGTCCTCTTCGATCTGATTATTAGAGATAATACCCACTGCACCTTTGTTTATAGCCTCAGGTATAAATTGCGCCCCGTCATAATTCTTTCCTTCTAGAGCAATATAAAGGTCATTTTGCTTGATTGTTCTAGTGTCGATACTAAAACTGTCAATACTGGTTTCTTCTCCAAAGAGTTGTCCTTCTGATATTTCTGCTAGTTTAGATAGATTCATTTATTAGAAAATTTTATAAAGAATTAACAATATTTTTATCATTTAACTCATATAAATTGTCATTAATTTCTTGGAAGTTCTCATGACCCTTTCCTGCAATTAATAAAACACCATTGATATGGTTTCTTTCCATTTCTAAGATAGATGATTCTATTGCATCCTTTCGATCCAAGTTTATGGATATTCGTTCCATTTCCTTTATTTCAGAAAGGATGTCATTAATTATATCCATCTCATCTTCATCTCTTGGATTATCATTGGTTAAAACTACGTGGTTTGAATATTTCTGAGCAATCTTACCCATTAAAGGTCTCTTATCTTTATCTCTATTTCCTCCACATCCAAAAAGACACCAGATAGGCTCTTTATGAATATTATTCAATTCTTTGAGTGTGCACTCTAAAGCTTCAGGTGTATGTGCATAATCTATATAAATAACTTGCTGATTTTTAATTATTCTTTCGAGCCTACCTTGAGGTAGGACTATATCTTTCGCTATTTTCGATATATCAGAAAGCTTTACTCCTTCCAAGATCAAAACAGCCATTGAGCATATAATGTTTGAAGCAAGATATCTTGAGAATGTTTTTAGTTCGAAAGTAAAATTTTTCTCGAAAGCTGTTAAATTAACCTTCAATCCAGTTGGTGATTTATCAAATGAAGCATGAAAATCAGCATTTTCTTTTATAGATATGCTGTAAGTTTCCTTATTATTTTTTAAAAGTTTTGAATGAAGTTTTTTTCCGAAAGAACTATCTATGCAGATTATATTTTTTTTTGGATTTAAATCTAAAAATAATTTTTCTTTTGCAGATTGATAACTTTGTATATCGCCGTGATAATCTAAATGGTCATGCGAAAAGCTAGTCAATATAGCATAATCGATATCAAGGCCAATAAGTCTATCCTGTTCTAAGCCATGAGAAGATGCTTCCATAGCGATGTAGATAGCATCAGATTCTAATGAATCTTTAATATTTTTATGTATTTTGATGGCATCGGGGGTGGTTAAATCAGATTTCTCTAATATTAATCCATCTTTAGAAAAATTGATCGTACTCATAAAGCCAGATTTATAGCCTAGTAGATTACTCATATTTGCAAATGTTTCAACAGAGGTGGTCTTTCCGTTTGTACCAGTAACACATATAGATTTTATTTTTGAACTCGGAGAGTTATAAAACCTTGATGCAAAAATACCAATATATTTTTTTAGCTCTTCAAAATAAATAACTCTTTCCGTATATTTTTGGTATGTATCGGAAATGACAAGCGAAGCTCCATTTGATAAAGCTGAGGAAATAAAATCGCTTCCATCCTTATCGTGCCCTTTTATTGCAAAAAAAAGACCTCCTTCTTTTACCTCCCTGCTATCTAAGTGGATACTTCTAATCTTAATATCTCTAAAATTTTCAAGATCTTTCAGTTCTTGTAAGAAATTTGAAGAATACATTTATATTTTTAAATCTTGTAACATAAATATCTGCTGCATTAATCTTGAAAATACAGGAGCAGATACCTTACCACCTGAATATTCTTCACCAGAAAGACCATTTAGTACAACAACTGCAAGTAATTCAGGTTGATCATGAGGCACAAATCCGGCAAATGTTGCTGAGTAAGTAGTTTCTTGTTCTAGACTCTCTTTAGCAGTTCCAGTTTTACCTGCAACTATCTTATCTGGCAGTCTTGCCTTAGAGGCGGTTCCGTTTGAGGAATTTACGGTCTCAACAAGCATATCAAGAACTATATCATTAGTTTCCTTTTGTAAGACCTTCTCATGCAGGCGTTCATCAAAACTATGATCCTTAAATAAATTAAGCTCAATGAAGTTTCCTTCATTTGCAAACACTGAGTAGGCTTGTGCAATTTGTAGTGCAGACATAGTCATTCCATACCCATAACAAGAGCTCACTTTATCTCTCAATGTAAATTGAGATGAATGTGGAAGGAAACCCTCTCTAGCAGGAAGCATAATTGAAGTAGGATAGCGCCCAACTCCAAACTTTTTATAATAATTGGTGAGGTGCTCTATATCTTGATATTGACATAACTTTACCATTCCGACATTGCTAGAAAGGGAAATAATTTGAGAAAGGCTCAGTTCGCCGTAATCTTTAAAGTCACTAGTCCTAAAGCCTTCATACTCTATCCAACCTGGCGAGGTGTCGATTTTAGAAGTTTTAGGTAGATAATCTGATTCTAATATAGCAGACATCGCAAGCGGCTTTAAAACTGAACCTGGTTCAAAAATATCTATGGTAGCTCTATTTCTCAATCTAGACATATCCACTAGATTTTTTCTATTAGAAGGATCAAAAGAAGGATAATTAACTAACCCTAATATATCACCTGACTTTGGCTCTATAACAACTATAGATCCTGCCTTCGCATTATTTGCTTTTATTGCTTCATTTAATTGATGGTATGCAATGGACTGAATATTGATATCAATAGTTAATGAGATATTCTTACCAGAAACTGCTGCAATCCTTTTTCCTTCAAGCTTAGTATTTTTTGCTCCTTTAATACCTTCAAAGCTGCCCTCTTCACCACGCAATTCGTTATTAAAGATTAATTCGACTCCCTGAATGCCTTTTCTATCGATATCAGTAAGGCCTACAACATGAGATGTTATATTTCTCTCAGGATAACTCCTTCTTAAATTTTCTCTGAAATATATACCAGGTATCTTTTTATCTTTGAGTTTTTCTTTTGTCTCAAAATTGATATTTCTGCTTATCTCTTTATAACCAGAAGACTTTCCATAAAGCATATTTGAAAGACTCAAAAAGTCTTTATCTAACTGCTTAGAAAGAAAAGTTATTATTTCTTCTTCGAATTTAAATTTCTCTAGATCTATACCGACACTATATCCTTTGATATCAAGAGCTAAAACGTTCCCATTTCTATCTAATATTTTCCCTCGAGGAGCCAAAAGAGAATATTGGGAATCTAATCTATTAAAAACTTGATTATCTAAAAAAATGTCTTGAAAAATTTGAAGATAAATTAATCTGCCCAAAAGAGACAGTAAGCCTATGAGAATAATTAATTGGATAAAAACTATTCTTCCCGAAGAATAGAGAATCCTTGTAGACATAATCTCCTAATTAATCTAACTGAGTTCTAACAAATGAAGGTATATCAAGATAGTCGTCTTCACTGGAAGCCCTTTTCACAGCTTTTTCTATTGATTGAGGATTATCAAGTAACTGTTTTGCTGCATCGCTTAAAGGTAAAGGTTGCCTTTCAGTTACAACTCTCATATTTTCGGGTTTATTAGAGGCTGTTTGTACTGAAGAATTCAGCCCAGTAGCAATAACTGTAACCGTAAGATCGTTCGCAGAAGATTCATCTAAAACTGTTCCAGTCACAATTATCGCTTCAGGAGCAGCAAAACTATTTATGCAATCACCAACAGCCTTAATTTCACCTAAAGATAATTCAGGGCCAGCAGTAATATTTACTAGAACACCTTTTGCATCTTTTAAACTTATATCTTCTAAAAGTTTACTGGCGACAGCCTGTTCTGCAGCTATTCTAGCCCTATCCGGACCACTTGAAGTTCCTGTACCCATCATAGCTGTTCCTTTTTCAGACATTACAGTTTTTACGTCTGCAAAATCGACGTTTATTAAGCCAGGTCTAATAATAATGTCTGATATTCCTCTCACTGCTCCACCAAGAACATCATTGGCTTGTTTAAATGCCTCAAGCATACTGCAATCTTCTCCAAGAACCTCAAGTAATTTTTGATTAGGTATAGTGATTAAAGAATCAACCTCCTCAACGAGCTCTTTTATGCCCTCTTGAGCAATCTTCATTCTCTTGGCACCTTCAAGCTCAAATGGCTTAGTAACAACTGCAACTGTAAGAATTCCAAGCTCTTTAGCAACTTGAGCGACTATAGGAGCTGCTCCAGTTCCTGTTCCTCCACCCATCCCTGCCGTAACAAAAACCATGTCGGTTCCCTTAAGCATATCTCTCAATTTATCTCTATCTTCAAGAGCTGCTTCTCTTCCAATTATCGGATTTGCACCCGCTCCTAAACCATCAGTAATTTCCATACCTAGTATTAACTTAGTGCTCGCATCATTTTTATCTAAAGCCTGCTTATCAGTATTTATAGATATGAACTCAGCACCTTCAATGCCGCATTCAACCATATGCTGTACAGCATTGCCTCCCCCGCCACCAACTCCTATGACTTTAATTGAAGCATTCTCTTTTATATCTTCGATTATTTCCCATTCACTCATAATTAACCTCTCTTTTAATTAAGTACTAAAGATTTCCTCCAAACCATCTAGAAATTCTATTTAAGATATTTCTATCTCTATTGATATAATTCAAATGATCTTCTTGCATTTGCTTTTGTCCATAAAGTAACAGGCCGACTGAAGTTGCATAAACTGGATTATTGATTATTTCAGAAAAACCTTCTACTGAATGTGGGGATCCCATCCTAACTGGAGAATGGAATATTTCCTCTGCTAGCTCAGTAGCACCTTCAACTTTGGAGGCCCCTCCGGTTAAAACTATTCCTGCAGGTATCAACTCATCGAAACCACTTAAGCTCAATTTTTGTTGCGCCATACTAAATATCTCTACATATCTTCTCTCTAAGACATCAGCCAAAGCTTGTCTAGAAAGTTCTCTTTCAGGCCTTCCTCCCATACCTGGAACCATCATTATTTCTTCAGGTCTGGTCATTGAGCTAACAGCGCATCCATATCTTTGTTTAATTGTTTCCGCTTGGGTAGGCGGTGTTCTTAAGGCTTGAGTTATATCTTTTGTGACATGATCTCCAGCTATCGGTATAACGTCGGTAAAGCAAATAGAGCCATCCACAAAGACCGCTATGTCAGTTGTGCCCCCGCCGATATCAATTAGACAGACTCCTAAGTTCCTTTCGTCTTCTGTTAGAACCGAGTAACTTGAAGCCAATTGCTCTAAAACAAATGCTTCTACATCTAGACCAGATGCGCTAATACATTTATGAATATTTTGTGAAGAATTCTCGCTGCATGTTACTAAATGGACTTTTGCCTCTAATCTAGAACCTGCCATCCCTAGCGGCTCTTTAATACCATCTTGTTTATCTATGATGTAATCTCTTGGAAGAACATGAAGTAATCTTTGATCTGCAGGGATTGCCATAGCTTGAGCAGTCTCAATAACTCTATCTACATCTGTGAACTTTACCTCTCCATCTCTAATTGGTACGACTCCCTCTGAATTAAGGCCTCTTATGTGGCTACCTGATATACCTACGTAGCAAGAACCAATATGGCACCCTGCCATAGTTTCAGCCTCTTCTATAGATTTTTTTATAGCTGTTGTTGTGGAATCAATATCTACGACAACTCCGTTTTTTAAGCCTTTTGAAGCATGTGTTCCTAGACCAATAATTTCTAGTTGACCTCCTCTTGACTCAGCAACAATTGCAACTACTTTTGAAGTTCCTATATCTACACCAACCAGCATTTCATTCCTACTTACATTACTCATATTGATTCCTCCATATTCTTATTGCCTATAGCAATAGCATTTTTATACCTCAAATCTATATATCTGATATCATCATTAATTCCTGAGTTCAGCTCGAACAGTATAAGTTCCTCGAGACGCTCGAGCTGAACCCGGAAATCCCTTTTATTAAATCTGTACATCACACGTTCATTATCAACCGCCTCTATAAAACCTGACCCTCTATGCTCAATGGCAATGAGAGCATTTCCTTTGAGATTTAATACATTTTGTAGTAAAAAAGTACTATCAAGGAGTGTTAAATATTCATTATCCTTTCCGATGATTGATACTAATTTAAGAGATTTATTTCCTCCAGCGGGAGAGATTATCTTTCCTTCTTGAGTTATGAACATGCCCCTATCCAAAGAGGCAATTGGTTGGTGTTCTTTGATCTCAACATGTAATTCTTCATCAAATGTTTTAGTGGCCTTTATAACTGAGATCCAAGAATTAGAGAAAATCTCACTTGTGTTGTATTTATTTTTATTCTGTAAGTGATTTGTAATCTGAACTTTAACCTGATCAAAATTTGAAATTATTTCTTTTGAGATTTTTATATCAATTGAATCAGTATTTGCTTCTTTTTGACTCGAGCAACTAGCAAGCAAAGCAAAAAATATAATTAAAAGATATCTCATTTATCAATTCTCCTTATGAGATAGACTCGATCTTTATCTCTAGGAATAACCATTCCTAGCTTTTCGGAAGCATATTTTCTTAGGGAGATGTGATTCTTATAGTACTTTACCTCTTCAATCAGAATATTAGATTGAAAAGATAACTCTTCTTTTTCCAGCCTGAGTTTTTCCAATTCTGCAAATAAAGTTCTGTGCTCATATGTTTGCAAAACGAGTTTATAAGAACTCAGAAAAGAGATAGAGACTAATAAAGAAATGGAAACTATTTTATGTTTAACATTTAACATAGCTTTTCCGCAACTCTAAGGATTGCACTTCTACTTCTGGGATTAATGGTAATTTCTTTAGGAGTTGGTTTAAGAAATTTATCTTTTATATATTGAAACTTCACTTTTGATTCATTTCTATCTTTTCCTTGGAAGAATCTTTTGACAATCCTATCTTCCATAGAGTGAAAGCTAATGACTGCAAGTCTTCCTCCACAACACAAAACATGACTTGAAGCCTCTAGGACTTTCTGAAGTTCCTCTATCTCATTATTAATAAGCATCCTAATCGCTCTAAAAGTATTTGTAGCTGGGTGTTTTTTAGATCTCGTATAAACGCAAGATCTAATGAGATCAGATAAATCTTTAGTAGATTCTATAGGCTTTTTTTCTCTTATTTCGCAAATCTTACTGGCAATCTTCCTTGAAGCTCTTTCCTGACCAAAAACCCATAGCACATCTTCAATTTCTTTTTTTGTGGCCGTATTTATCCACTCTGATGCGGTTTGACCTTTCGTGGTATCTATTCTCATATCTAAAGGGCCATTTGATTGGAAACTAAAACCTCTTTTAGGATCATCCAGTTGCGTTGAAGAAATACCAAGATCTATCAATATCCCATCAACTTCTTTATCTTTAAAGAGGCTTCTGAGATTGGAGAAAGAATCATTAACTAATCTGAATCTTCTATCATCAGTAAAATCTGAGGATAGGTTGACTGTTGCTTTTTCATCTTTATCGATAGAGATTAAAGTGCCAGACTCACTAATTTTTTTTAAGATTTCTAAAGAGTGGCCACCTGCTCCAAATGTACAGTCGACATATTTTCCATTTTGTTCAAAGACAAGATTTTCTAGCACTTCATTCACCATCACAGCCTCATGACTAGCTTTGATCAAAATGGTATCTCCTCTAAAGTTGGTGGAAGATCATCAATTAAGTCTTCACCGGGAATCTGGAGACCAGATTGCTTTTTATCCCAATTTTCTTGATTCCATAATTCAAACTTAGAACCCATTCCGATAAGGGCCACATGTTGCTTAATTGCAAGATCTGCAAAATCTCTTAATATCTGAGGTATAAGAATAGTCATTCTTTCAACAGCTTCAAATTCTGTTACAGAAGCATTACCCAAAACTTTCCATTGAATAGATCTTACTTTTTGATTTAAACCGCCAAGAACCTCAAATTTTTGTGAGATTTCTTTCCAAATTTTGCCTGGGTATATTATAAGTGCAGGATATTGAGGATCTTTTGTGATTGCTATTTCACCTTCGCAGCTCTTGCGTAGAAGCTCTCTGTCCCTTGCAGGTATTACAATCCTACCTTTTGTATCAAGGGTCAGAGTGCTCGATCCGTATATTCCTAAACTCATATCTTTATATGCAAGTATATGTTGCCGTTACATTATCTTGCACTTTTACACACTTTTACACACTTTATAACAAATTACTAGTGAAAACTACAATAATTTGTGCACTTTTTTGCAAATGAAATACTACAGAAAATATGGAGAAAAATTATAAGAAATAATTGGATGAGTCAGCCGGTAAGCGTCACCACAAAATTCAAGCAACCTACCCTAGCCCTGTCAGGACTAACATTAGGGCCTCTATTTGGTCTTGCTCCAGACGGGGTTTGCCAAGCCATAATCAGTTACCTGATATGCGGTGTGCTCTTACCACACCTTTTCACCCTTACCTCAAAGAGGCGGTATATTTTCTGCTGCACTTTCCGTAAACTTGCGTCTCCCAGGAGTTACCTGGCGTCTTGTCCAATGGAGCCCGGACTTTCCTCTCAAAAAATTGAGCGATTATCTAGCTGACTCCCAACAATTGTATCCATAAAAGCAATTGAAAAGAAGTTTAGTTCTTCATTTTTATTTTATAAATTTCATTTCTCTTTTTTTTGAGTATTTCAGACGCAATTTGTAAAGCCAATTTTCTATCTAATTTTTCCATAAGAATTTCCAATATTCTTTTCTCTTCTTCAATCAAAATATCTCCTGATTCCTCCTCATACCCATCAATGATAATTACAAATTCTCCTTTCAATCCAAACTCAGAATCAAGAAGAATTTCCTTAATTTTATATAACTCAGATCTATAGAGAGTCTCATGTAATTTAGTCAGCTCCCTTGCAACTAAAATTCTACAATCTGGGTTCAGTTCTTCAGATAAATAATCAAATAACTTCTCTAAACGCCTGCCTGACTCAAATAAAATAGAGGGGCCAGAAGACTTCGCTATTTTTTTTAAGAGGACCTTTCTCTCTTTAGATTTTCGTGGAAAAAAACCATAAAAAGTAAAGTTTTCAAGCTTAAAACCTGAAACACTTAATGCAGTAATTACTGATGTCGCTCCTGGTATTGGTATTATTCTAATTTGATTTTGAATGGCCGCTTCTACTAAAAATTGTCCTGGATCTGAGATTAGAGGGGTACCGGCATCACTTACAAGGGCAATGTCTTTTCCTGACTTCAAAACATCTATAAATCCATTTACCTTACTTTTTTCTGAAAACTTATGGTAGGAAGTTAGCCTGGTATTAATATTATATTTCTTAAAAAGGACACTAGATATCCTAGTATCTTCAGATGCACAAATATGCACTTTATTAAGTACTTCTATCGCCCTGAATGTAATATCATTTAAATTTCCTATAGGAGTAGAGACAATATAAAGACAACCTAAATTTTTATTCATGAGTAAAATGAAAAATATATTCTTGATTTTAATAATCCTTCTGTCCGCATGTTCATCAATTCCAAAAAGTAATGAAAGCGAATCTTCAAATACTCTAATTCAAAAACCTCAATTTAACTATAAAATTAAATCCTTACCTCAAGAAATAAATGTATTTTTCTATCAGAAAAATGAAAATGTTCTACCGCCGCTTGAAATTCAGGGGTTCATTGCAAATTCTTATTTTTACAATTCTAGAATTGCCTATATTCCAATAATTCATCTCTCTCCTATAACAGAAACTCGATGTGAAATTGAAGCAAACACCGCAAACTTAAATGTAGTTTTTCATGTTTCGAATAAGCCAATGGATAGGTCTTACAAGGAATGTATAAAACAACTCCCTAAGGCCAAAACATTTTTCGTATCGAATAACCTTGACGAAATTGGATTTGAGGATACTTTTATAGTCTCGAGAGAAGAAGAAAAATACGAGTTAATTCAGAATATTTCAGTCAATTCTTCTAGGTTTGTTGTAATAGATAGTAAAAACAATATGGATAAAAAAAGTATTGTTAATTTGCTGGAAGATTACAAAAAAGAAATCGTGACTTCTAAAACACATAATAATGAAGCGACTGGTCAGAGTATGTTTTCGGAAATTTTATTGGTTGATAGAAGTAATGAAAGAATTAGGAAACTATCTAGAAGACTATCAGAGAAAGTTTCGGCTGATTCAAGAAGTAGGGAGGATATTGATAGCTTTTTCTTCTCCGTAGACTTAAAAGATGCTAGGAATCTAAAACCAGCTTTAGACTATATATCTCAAAAGGATTTTGGCATTTTCATACTTAATAGCTGGAATACAAATGACAGGTATCAACCTCTTGAAAAAGATCTTACTGGATCAATAAATTCCGATATGCCTATTATGATGCCCATCCAGATGCCTAAATTTATTGGTGACGAAAACAGGACAAGAGAGTTTGCCATTGGATATGATGCTTTTGAAATTATTCTCTTAAGATATGGTTCTATAAATTCAAGAAATTTTATCTACAAAGGTCTCACTGGAAAAATAAAACTGGATCGGGGAGATAACAAAAGATTCCCTTATGTATTTAAAATAACTAATGAAGGAATAAGGGTTTTATAAAAATTAAGAAGACCTTATGTCTCTCTCGAGTTCAGATAGGCTGTTGATAAAACACGGCTTTGTGAAAACTCTCTGCATATATTCATAAATCGGTTTGGTTTTAGAATCCTTTTGAAGGTCAATCCCTATTAAAGGAAGTCTCCAGAGAATGGGAGTTATACAGCAATCTACAAGACTAAATTCGTCAGACATAAAATAAGGCTTCTCTTTGAGTAATTGAGACATTCCCAATATTTGAGATTTTAGTTCTGTGCGTAATTTCTTTGCCTTAGCCTCAGTCTGATTTCCTTCAATCAACTTATCAAATATTTCACACCAATCTTTTTCTATTCTTTTGATGAATAATCGAATATGTGCTCTTGAGACAGGATACACAGGCAGAAGTGGTGGATGAGGAAACCTCTCATCTAAGTACTCCATTAGAATTAAAGAGTCATACAGACAAACATCTCTATCAACCAATACAGGTAGTTCTGCATAAGGACTCACTTCAAGAATCTCATCACTTAAATTATTAGTATCTGAATCAATAATCTCGCTTGTAACACCCTTTTCTTCCATAACTATCCTTACTCTGTGGCTATAGTGATCCATTGGGTCTGAGAAAAGTGCCATTGATGTTCTATTGCTGAGTGAAACCATAAAAACTCCTATTTAGGGAAATTAGTGAAGATCTTTCTTAAATTCTCTGTAGAGAAGATAGCTGAGCATTGTAAAAATAAAGAGATACAGTAAAACATAAGTACCTATTGTCTCTCTTTCAACCTTCAGTGGATCAGTCATATAAGCTAGGAAGTTAGTTAGATCTAACATAGTTTGATCAAACAGTTCAGGGCTCATTTCACCTGTACCATTATCTACCTGGAGAAAGCCACATTGTTCTTTTGTAAGCTGCTCTCCGGTTAGGGGATCCTGCTTTATACCGCCATTGTCTGCATATGCAGGAATTTGTTTACATACTGATCTGGGAGTTCCTTGCATATCTATTAAAACATGAGGCATTCCAACATTTTCATAAACCTTATTATTGACACCTAAAGGTCTCGATTCATCGATATAGAAGCTTGTAAGGTAAGTGTATATCCAGTCAGGTCCTCTTAAACCAGCTTCAAGAGTTAAATCCGGAGGTGCATTTCCAAACCATTCTTTCGCTTCTTTTGGATCCATTCCTACTTGAATCAAATCCCCCATTTTTTGATCACCAAATATGAGATTTTCTTGAAACATATCCAGTGGTATTTCCAAATCTTCAGACACCTTTTTGTATCTTGCATATTTCAAAGAATGACAGCCTAAACAGTAATTCATATACACCTGTGCTCCACGTTGAAGAGAAGCCTTATCTTTTGCATTAACATATGCCTCCTTACACTCTCCCTGCGTAAGGCCATCCTCTGACAAAAAACTGCCACAAGCAGCTCCACCAGCGGCGTAAGCTTTCAAAGAAAACAAGCCAGAAGCAATAATTACAATAAAGGTTAGGATTTGATGATTTTTGTTCATCCCAATTGAACTCTGTCAGGAACAGGTTTACATGTTTCGTATTTTGAATAGATTGGCATTAACAAAAAGTAAGCAAAGTAACATACAGTGAATATCTGCGCAGCAATTGTTCTACCAGGAGTAGATGGGACTGCTCCAAGATAGCCTAGTGCAAGGAAACTAACTACAAATAAAGCCAAGAAGAACTTGCTGTAAATGCCCTTATATTTTATTGATTTGACCGGGCTCCTATCTAGCCATGGTAGGGCTACAAAAATTGCTATACCTGCTGCCATTACGACAAATCCAAGGAATTTCGCTGTCAAGCCAAACAAAGGAAAAGTGACTGCTCTCAACATTGCATAATAAGGAGTATAGTACCAGGAAGGAACAATGTGCTCAGGTGTCTTTAAATTATCAGCTGCTTCATAATTGACATATTCAATGACATATCCGCCACCATCTGGATAAAAGAACATAATTGCAACAAAGAAGATTAAAAATACACCAATTGCATACAAATCATGCATTACATCGTAAGGAAAAAATGGTTTTGTATCTAAAGGAACACCATCAGCATCTTTAAATTTCTTAACATCTACTCCATCTGGATTATTAGAACCGACCTCATGAAGTGCCAATATGTGAACAAATACAACGGCGATCAATGCTAACGGCAAGAGAACAACATGAAAAGCGAATAGCCTATTTAAAGTTATACCGGATATGAGATAGTCTCCTCTTATCCACGTTAGTAAATCTTCTCCGATATAAGGAATCGATCCGAATAGAGACATAATCACTTGGGCTGCCCAAAAAGACATTTGCCCCCAGGGAAGGACATATCCGGTAAATCCAAGTGCGCAGAGTAAGAAATATGTAATCCAACCCAGAACCCACAAAAGCTCTCTTGGTTTTTGATAAGAGCCATACATCATTCCTCGGAACATGTGTAAAAATATCAATGCGAAGAAAGCAGATGCTCCTGTTGTGTGCATATATCTTATTATGTAGCCGTATTTAACGTCTCTCATGATGTATTGGATTGAAGCAAAAGCACCTTCAGCTGTTGGTTCATAATTCATCAAGAGCCAAATACCAGAAGCAAGTTGTATTACAAGCACTACAACAAGAAGTACCCCTGCTAAGTACCATATATTCATGTTAATTGGGGCAGGATATTTTGTCAGGTGTCTCTCAATAGTTGCTGTTAAAGGCAATCTATGATCGAACCAGTTCATTAGTTTTGTGACCATTACGCTACATCTCCGTCTTCTCCTATGACTAAAATATCATCGGATTTAAAATAGTGAGGGGGCACAGCTAAATTATCGGGGGCAGGCACTCCTGCGTAAACTCTTCCAGCTAAATCAAACTTAGAACCGTGACAAGGGCAAAAGAATCCTCCTTGCCACTCAGAATCAAAATCTACTACTCCCAGTTGAGGATAATATTTAGGAGCACAACCAAGGTGAGTACAGACTGCTGATAAAACAGATATGCCGGGTCTTCTTGATCTATATTTATTTTTTGCATATTCAGGTTGAACCTGAGTTTCAGAATTGGGATCGGCAAGTCTCTCTAAATTCTTGTCTATTTCCAGTATAGACTCGTCTGAATGCTTTACTACGTAGATCGGAGTACCTCTCCATTCCACGATAATCATCTCTCCTGGAGCTAATTTTCCTATATCAGCAACTGCTGGAGCACCAGCTGCTTCAGCTGCAGCACTGGGATTAAAAGCACTGATAAAAGGTACTACGGCACCAGCGACACCAACAGCACCGACCGCAGATGTTGCGCTTATGAGAAATTTTCTTCTTCCTGGATTAGGAGGAGATTTTGGTTGCATATTACCTTTTTGAGTATTGTGGTCTTTTTCTTGCTTTCCTTAGACCAACTTTTTTCCTTTCAACTTTTCTTGAATCTCTGGTTAAAAACCCTTCTTTTTTTAAAATGGGTTTCAACGTCTCATCGTATTCAACTAGAGCTCTAGCAATCCCAAGTCTTATAGCTCCTGCTTGACCGAAACTGCCGCCTCCTGAAACTGTAGCTTTAACATCAATGCCTTTCGATAAATCTGTTGAAACCAGAGGTTGCTTAACAACCATTTGAGCAACTTCTCTTCCAAAATAAACTTCTAGCTTTTTCTTATTTACAATTATTTCGCCAGAACCTTTCTGGAGAAATACACGTGCCGTTGATCTCTTCCGTCTACCGACTGTAATGATTTGTTCCAATTTATTTTCCTATAGTTCTAATGTGATGGGTTTTTGAGCTGAATGAGGGTGATTTTCGTCACTATAAACCTTTAACTTTGTGAGCATTTGTCTGCCAAGTTTGCTTTTTGGGAGCATTCCCTTGACTGCTCTTTTTATGGCTTCTGTTGGAGTTTCTTCGATAACTTTACGAAGAGGTTTGGATTTTATTCCACCTGGATAACCGGAATGACGATAATAAACTTTTTGATCTAATTTCTTACCGGTGACATTAATTTCACCAGCATTTATAACAATTACATAATCCCCTAAATCAGCGTTTGGGGTGTACTCGGGCTTATTCTTACCGGACAAAATATCTGCAATCTTGCTAGCAAACCTACCAAGAGTTTTCCCTGTTGCATCTAGAACAATCCAAGATTCTTCAATATCTTTTCTTTTGTAACTTTCTGTTCTCATTTGTATGTAATTTTAGACTAAATGCGCAGGCGGGCGCATTTTAATGCTTACACCTATCATATTCAACTAGAAGTTTATAATTTTACGATGTATTTTAAGTATTATAAGTTTCAATAATGAGAATAATTAATAAAAAATTTATGAATACAACTAAATCAATATTTAATTTTTCTTTTTTTTTACTTGTAGGTGCTTTAGTAGGATTCTTAATTTCGCTATTTTTTTTAAATGACAATGACAAATCTATTGTTGATGAAATAAACAACACAGCTTACTCCTACAACTATGCAGTAGAAAAAGCCTCACCTGCTGTGGTCAATATCTATAGCGATCAAATCATAAATAAACAGCTACCTTATCAAAGGAGATTTAATTCTATATTTGATAATAAAGGAGGACAGGTAAAAACAAGTCTAGGATCAGGAGTTATTCTGAGCTCTGATGGATATATTTTAACAAATCAACATGTGGTTGGAGATTACTCTCTTCGCGTAACAATAGAGTTATACGATGGTAGAAAATTTATGGCTAAGTTGATTGGTATTGATAAAGGAACAGATCTCGCGGTTTTAAAGATTCAAGATGATAAAATTTTATTTCCTTCGATAGAAATTGAAGATTCAGATAAATTGAATATTGGAGATATTGTTCTTGCCATTGGTAATCCCTATGGACTTGGCCAGTCGGTAAGTATGGGAATTGTAAGTGCAACCGGAAGAGAATTTGATAATCCTTATTCAAACTATATTCAAACAGATGCTTCGATAAATAGAGGGAACTCTGGAGGTGCTTTAATAGATACAAGAGGAAGATTGATTGGAATAAACACTCTAATCAGGTCTTCTAGTGGAGGCTCAGAAGGAATAGGCTTAGCTATACCTTCAACGAATGCCTTGGAAATCGTTAGTGACTTAATTCAGTACGGTGAAGTAAGACGTGGTTGGTTAGGTTTCAGTATTGAAAGGATTAATCTCTTAAGGAAAGGTTTACTGGTGATCTCAGAAGTAGTAAAAGATGGTCCTGCTTACAAAGGCGGCCTTATGAAAGATGATGTCATCAAGTCAATAAATTCAGAAAGCCCTTCATATGATAATTTATACAAAACATTTGCAAGGTCTAAACCAGGCGAAGAAATATTAATTGAGGTAAAAAGAGGATCGGAAATCCTAAATTTATCTTTGACAACTGGAAAGGCAAATTAATTTTTTAGTCTCTTCTCTGCTGCTATAGCATGAGCTGTTAAACCCTCAGCATTAGCTATTCTTGAGGTGTGTTTAATATACTCATTGAATTTATCTATATTCTTCTCTCTATCAAGAGAAACATAGCTATAACTCACCAAGAAGTCTTCTACCGAAAGAGGTGAACTAAATCTTGAAGAAGAATTTGTAGGAAGTATATGGCTGGGACCAAGCACATAATCAGAAAAGGAGTTTGCTGAATTCTCTCCTTTCAAAATCAAGCCAGCTACTAATAGATTTTCATCTTGATAATTATCATGATCAAACGCTAGATGTAAATGTTCAGGAGCAATTTTATTGACTAACTCTTTGGCTTCAGAAAAATTATCAATTTTAATTATCATTCCATTAGAGCTGAGTGATTCTTTAATGATAGAGGATCTTTCTAAGAAATCTATTTCAGAAGATATGATTTTTTTTACATCAGAAATTATCTCTTCACTATCTGATATCAAAACACCTGATGCATCTGAGTCGTGTTCAGATTGAGCCATAAGATCCCAGGCTATTGTTTCTGGATTTGAAGAACTGTCTGCAAGAATAAGAATTTCAGAGGGACCAGCTATTGAATCAATACCCACTTCGCCAAAAAGTTGCTTTTTTGCCTCTGCAACAAATATATTTCCCGGTCCAATTATTTTGTCAACCTTTGAAATCTGGTCTGTTCCAAGAGCTAAAGCTGCAATTGCCTGAGCTCCACCAATTTTATAAATTGTTTCTATACCTGCTACTTTTGCAGCAGCTATTGTCAGAGGGTTTAATATTCCATTTTGAGCAGGAGAAGTTATTGAAATTTCGCTTACACCGCATGCTATAGCCGGAGCAGCTCCCATTATCACAGTTGAGGGATAGGATGCCTTGCCTCCTGGTACGTAAATGCCTACAGATTTTATGACTCTAAATTTCCGAGTTATCTCATTATTAGTTTCCTCTAAATTTAAAGATGTAAAACATCGTGATTGATAATTAAGTATTTTTTCAAATGAATATTCAAGAGACTTAAAAATATCCTTGTCAAAACTTCTCAATATTTGCTTTATTTCTTCATTAGAAATTTTAAAAACGTCAGGATCAAAGCCATCAAATTCTTTCGTTAGGTCTTTTAAGGCAGTGTCTCCTTTGCTCTTGATTCTAGAAATGATTTCTGAGACCAACTGAGAGACTTCTCCAGATACTTTGTTCCTATCTGATAAATAAGTATCAAAACCTTTTAGAAATGAACTGTCTTTGGTATCTAATTGATTGAAAATTGGCATCATTTTAGTGCTTCCATAATCTCATTGATTATCATAGATTTTGTTTTCATTGAAGCTTTGTTGGCAATTAATCTCATAGAAATATCTTCAATGGTTTTAATCTCTGTGAGACCATTAGCAGTAAGAGTTTTACCAGTATCTACCAAATCTATAATGGCATCTGACAAACCAAGTACAGGAGCTATTTCTTGTGCGCCATTAAGATAAATTATCTCTGGCTGTATACCAATAGAGTTCATGAATTTAGTTGAGATCTTTGGATATTTTGTAGCTATTTTTAATCTTACAGAACCTGATAAAACATCATCATAACCTGCTAAGGATAATCTACACTTACCAAGTCCAAGATCTGCCAGCTCAATAAACTCCTCCTCTTCCTTTTCCATAAGGATATCTTTTCCAACAATTCCTATATGAGCAGCCCCTGAAGTAATATAAGTAGGGACATCCCATCCTCTGATAATTAATACTTTTACACTAGGATGTTTCGTATCAAGTAACATCTTTCTTGATTTCTCTGCATCATCCTTAATAGCGAATTGGGTTTTTTCAAGAAGCGGTATAAAGTCTTCATATACTCTTCCTTTAGGCAAAGCTAGTATCAATGAGTTAGTTTTATCCATAGCTTTCTTTAAGAAATTCTTTCAATATCAGCTCCCAACATTTTTAGCTTTTCTTCTATTCTTTCATAACCTCTATCAATATGATAAATCCTATCAATTGTCGTATCTCCCTCTGCTACTAGTCCAGCCAAAACCAAACTAGCTGACGCTCTTAAGTCTGTAGCCATTACGGGAGCTCCTTTTAATTTATTTATACCGTTAATTACTGCCGTATTACCTTTTAGAGCAATATTTCCGCCCATTCTCGCTATTTCCTGTACATGCATGAATCTATTCTCAAAAACAGTTTCTGTGACAGTTGAATTACCTTCGGCAATGGAATTTAGAGAAACAAACTGAGCCTGCATATCTGTTGGAAAAGAAGGATAAGGTCCTGTTGTTAAACTTGTTGCTTTAGGTCTCGAATAATCCATTTTAATTTCAACCCAATCTTCACCTTGATTGATAATGGCTCCGCAACTTTCCAGTTTCAATATGACTGATGAAAGGTATTGAGGTTTAGCAGATTTGATTTTTACCAAACCGCCAGTCATAGCCGCTGCTGTGAGATATGTCCCGACTTCAACTCTATCAGGCATGACACTAAAAATAGCACCATTTAGTCTATCAACACCCTCTATTGTAATAATGTCAGTTCCTGCACCTTTAATATTAGCGCCCATTTTTATAAGACAATTTGCCAAATCTAGTACTTCAGGCTCTCTTGCAGCATTTTCGATAGTTGTGATACCTTCTGCTAAACTCGCTGCCATAATCACATTTTCTGTTCCGGTTACGCTTACAGGTTCAAATATAATTTTTGTACCTTTCAGGCGACCACCAACTTTTGCTTTTATATTTCCTTCCACAATACTTACGTCAGCACCCATTGCTCTCATTGCATCTATATGTAGGTTTACAGGACGACTTCCGATTGCGCATCCACCAGGAAGAGCAACTGAAGCTTGCTGAAACCGAGCCAGTAGAGGTCCAAGCACAAGTATTGATGCTCTCATAGTTTTGACTAGTTCGTATCGTGCATTGAGATTTTGAATATTTGAAGTATCAACCTGAACTTCCATCTCATCAGTCAACATGACATCGACACCCATAGAACCCAATAATTCCAGCATTGTAGTTACATCATTTAAATGAGGAAGGTTTCCTACCTTGAGAGGAGAATCAGCCAATAAAGATGCGGCTAGGATCGGCAAAGCAGAATTTTTTGCACCTGAGGCGTAAATTTCGCCATTTAAAGGCGAACCTCCCCTAATCAATAATTTATCCATCTAAACCGAGGTTACCCATTTTTCTATAACTAAGTTTATATCCTCCTTATTTTTTTCCATCAGAGAGTAGAACTGATTCCTAAAAATTTTCCCAAGATTCATACCATTAATTTCGATATTTATTATTTTCCAATTATTGTCTTTATCTAAATACATACTATACCTTCCTGGATAAGTACTTGATGAGGTAACTATTTCAATATTTACTCTGGCCTTTGTTTTTGAATTAGTTGGGCCTGTTGGAGGTAATACATTAATTTTTTCATCCTTAAATTCTACAAGGGTGCTGGCGTAAGTATCTAGCAAACTATTTTCAAATACTTCCGAGAAATCTTCTAACTGTTTGGGAGTGGCATTTCTAGCATATTTTCCCATTACATTTCTGGATATTCTTTTAAAATCTACTATCGGTCCAAATGCATCGCTTATTTCTTTCGTAAAAAGATCAGGATTTTCTAGGAAGAGTTGATTTCTAGTCCTTATAATCTCAATTATATTGTTGTGAGTTCTTTCAGCATACTCATGCGCAGAAACTGCATCTGCAGGGATTTGAATGCTTGAGACAAATAAGTTAACAAGAACAAAAAATTTAAATTGGACAATTTTCATAATAGATAAATATGATTTGATTTGGTTAATTTCTATTATACCATCTGGTATAAGTCTTATTTAAGACTATAGTATTTATTATGATCATTGCATTAATAGCAATAACCTCTGGTATTGCCCTTATATGGGTTAGTGCTGAAAAATTAGAAAATTATTCTGTTCAAACAGCAAGAGAATTTGGTTTTTCTCCATTCTTTATTGGCTCCACGGTAATCGCTTTTGGAACATCTGCACCGGAAATGCTTACAACTTTCTTTGTCTCCCTCGAAAACAAAGGTTCCATGGTTATAGGAAATGTTATTGGATCTAATGTAGCTAATCTATCGCTCGTTTTTGGCTCTATGCTAATGATAGTTTCTCTAAAAAAACTTAAAATTAAACAGGAGTTAGCAATTCAAAAAAACTTATTGATTTTATTAGCTTCTGGCTTGCTTATTTGGTTAATTAT
>LULK01000120.1_pt1 | contig 26085 bp, 28 predicted proteins | sample 728181 | NCBI WGS metagenome assembly LULK01 (sample SAMN03860291, study PRJNA289734) | marine metagenome | biome: seawater column; feature: ocean; material: water; isolation source: Red Sea water column Station 169 - depth 10m | place: Saudi Arabia: Red Sea | collected 2011-10-15 | depth 10 m | reverse complement strand
CTTCAAGATAGAATCTTTGAAAAAGTTAACGAAGGAAAAATAAATCTAGTTTGGAACAATGAACTCAAAGAAATAAAAGGCGATGGCAACGTTGTGACTCATCTAAATCTCAGCAATTATGATGATATTCAAGTGAAAGGAGTTTTTATAGCCATAGGTCACAACCCAAATACTGAAATCTTTAAAGATCAAATAGATATGAAAGATGGATACATAATCATTAACACTGGTCTAAATGGAAATGTTACTGGCACATCCGTCCCAGGAGTTTTCGCAGCTGGTGATGTTGCAGATTCAGTATACAGACAAGCTATAACTTCAGCCGGTTTTGGATGCATGGCAGCGTTAGATGCTCAAAAATTTATTGAGGAAAATAATATTTAAATCTCTCTGAGAGTATCTAATACATGAATAAGTACAAATATTTAAAAACTGAACTTAAAAGTGGCGTTTTCTATATTGAACTAACTCGAAAGAAATCTATGAATGCTTTAAATACTGCAACTTTAGATGAGTTGAAAAGGGTTTTTTTAGATGCTTCAAAGAACAGTAAAGTTAAAATAATTGTTCTTCATTCTAATGAAAAAAATTTCTCAGCTGGAGCTGATATAAAAGAAAAACAAAAGAAACAAAATTACTTAGAAAGATGGCAAAAGAATTATGGAAAAGAATGTATTGAAGCTATTCTCTCTACTCCTCAAATAACAATATGTGTTACCAATGGGTATACCTTGGGCGGTGCTGCAGTCATAGCGACAGCTTGTGATTTTAGGATAGGTAACAAAGATACAATTATTGGCTATCCAGAAATTATTTTAGGAATGAACCTAAATTGGCTTGGACTTCCTTTATTACAAAATCTAGTAGGGTCATCAAAAACAAAAGAAATGGTCATATCTGGTTCAAATTACTCAACGAAAGAATTAGAAAAATATAATTTTTTTGATGAATTGTTTGATGGGGATAAAAAAATTGAAGTTATTAATAAATGGATCAAGAAATTTAAATCGAAATCTCCTTTAGCTTCTCAAATGATAAAAAGAAGTATAAATGTTCTAGCTTTCCACGATGCACTAGCAATAATGCATATGGATTATGATCAATTTTTATTAACTCAAAATTATCTAGACAGCTAATTTTGTTTTCATGGTTTGATATTCTTCTACCATCTGATCAACCACCTCTTTAACAGGTGGAGCATTTTTGATCGTTCCAATACCTTGGCCAGAACCCCATATGTCTTTCCAGGCTTTGGAAGAGTTATCTTTCATAGCAGAACCAGATGAACCGAAATTCATATCATCTTTTCCAGAAACCGGAAGATTGTCTGGATCTAATCCAGCTTTAACAACGCTTGGCTTTAAGTAATTTCCATGAACTCCTGTAAAGGTTGAAGAATACATAATATCGTTAGCAGCACTTTCAACAATCATTTGTTTGTAGCCTTCTGAAGCATTTGCTTCCTCAGTAGCAATAAATCTTGTGCCAACATAAGCAAAATCAGCACCCATCGCTTGAGCTGATAATACTGATGATCCTTGAGATATTGATCCTGATAATGCAATTGGCCCATCAAAAAATTCTCTTACTTCGCTTACTAATGCAAAAGGACTTAATGTGCCTGCATGCCCTCCAGCCCCAGCACAAACTAAAATTAATCCATCAGCACCCTCATCAATTGCCTTTTTAGCATGTCTGATATTGATTACATCATGCATAACGACTCCGCCATAACTGTGAACGGCATCCACAACGAATTTTGGTGCTCTCAAGCTTGTGATAATCATTGGAACTTTATATTCAACACATACTTCAACATCATGTTCTAACCTATCATTAGATTTGTGACAGATTTGATTTACTGCAAAAGGTGCTGCAGGTGAATCAGGATTATCTTTTGTATGTTGTTCTAGTTCTGCAGATATCCTTTGAAACCATTTTTCTAATTCTTCAGCAGGTCTAGCATTTAAAGCAGGAAAACTTCCAACAATACCTGCTTTGCATTGAGCAATTACAAGCTCCGGATATGAAACTGTAAACAATGGTGCTCCTATGACTGGGATTCTTAAATCTTTAAGTAATTCTTTTACTTCCATTAAATTTCTCCTTTAATTCATTGAGATGAAACATAAAGAACGATTGCTGCAGTTACAGCCAAGATGACAACTACAGATACGATTGCATCAAATTTGCTATCTTCCTTATCGGTCTTTTTTTCATAAAATTCGTCGTTCATAATTTATCCTAAGTTCACTCTAATCCTACCAATTTGCTCTCCTTTCAAAATCTTATCTACTTCTTCAGATAAAGATTCGAGTTGAACCTCTTTAGTAATTTTTTCTAAATCTATCTTCCAATCATTAGAAAAATTGTTCCAAATTTCTTTTTTAACTTCTAATAAAGATTCAGCTGAATCAATGCCTATTAAAGTCACCCCTCTAAGGATGAAAGGAAAAACACTAGTTTGCAGTTTATCGCTGGCTACATTACCGCAGCAAGTTATTGCCCCTCTTTGAGATGTTTGACTTATGAAATTCGATAAAATGTTTCCGCCGACTGTATCGACTCCTCCTTGATAAATCCCTTTTTGAAGGGGCTTCCCTTGTTCTTCCATTTCACTTCTCATAATTACCGAGGATGCACCCAATGACTCTAAATAATCAGCTTGATCTTTTTTTCCGGTTAGTGCGACAACTTTAAAACCTAGTTTTGATAAAACCATGACAGCAACTGAACCAACCCCTCCTGATGCTCCGGTGACCAAAACATCTCCGGAATCTGGCGTAAGGTCATTCATCAGTAACTTTCTTACGCATAGTCCAGCAGTTAACCCAGCTGTACCAATTGACATAGCTTCAGCTTCGGTCAATTCTTTAGGAAGAGGTATGGCCCAATTAGCTGGAATTGAAATATATTGACCGAAGCCGCCATATGTATTCATGCCAAGGTCATAACCAGTAACTATAATCTTTTCACCGGTTTTAAAATCAGAAGAATTGCTTTCAATTACTTCACCAACAGCGTCTATTCCAGGTGTGTGGGGATATTCTCTAGTTACACCCTTATTTCCAGAAGCTGAAAGAGCATCTTTGTAATTCAACGAAGAGTAGGAAACTTTAACAATTAAGTCATTATCTTTTAAATCAGCTGTTGATAAATTTTCTATTGAATTGCTAAAACCAGAGTCTGATTCTTTGGTAACGAAAGCTTTGTACTTGGTATCTTCCATGAAGACTGTATTAAACATCAATAAAACTCTTTTTTAAAGGGATCAAAGCACTTTATATAAGATTATTGACATGACTATAAAAAGTGTATGTATTTGGAGCATTATTTATACAAAAATGTTTCAAAAGTGTATGATAGCGCCTTATAAATGCTTATAAATAGTGCACTCAAGTGAATATTTATAGTGTTTAATAGTTTTTTCTCTTAAAGGAGCTTATATGAAAAATTTACAAACGTTTGTTATAGCCCTTCCTTTGCTAATAGTATCATCTTTAGCAAGTGCCGTTTCTGTGTCTGGAAATGTTGCACTTACTTCAGATTACATTTGGAGAGGTTGGACTCAAAGCGCAGGCGGTCCTGCTGTGAGTGGTGGTTTTGACCTATCTACAGACAGCGGATTTTACATTGGTACTTGGGGTTCAAGTGTTCAGTTTGGTGACGCTGCTACTAGCGATACTACTGAAATGGAACTTGATGTTTACCTTGGGTACAGTACTGACATTGCAGACAATATCTCATTAGATGTTGGTTACATTACTTACACCTACCCTGGTGCTACAAGTGCTAATTTTGACGAAGCTTACATAGGATTTGATATCTATGGCTTTGGAATTAGTTACGCTTCAGGCATGGATGACGCAGCAGATTATGCACAAGTGTCTTATGCTGTTGACGCTGGTCCAGGAAGTTTTTCAGTATCTTACGGTGATTACGAAGATACTAGTAACGACTTTCTTTTAGGTTATGATTGGGCTGTTGGTGGTGACTTTGGAATCGGCGTATTTTATTACGACCTTGAGACTGAAGATGGAACCATGGACGACAGCGGTGTAACTCTTACAATCAGCTACGCGCCGTAAATCAAAAGATTTAAAAAAAACCCTCTTTGAAAAGAGGGTTTTTTTTATTCTCTAATCACAAATCCAATCTCTTCTTGAAGCTGTTCTAAATCCGTTTCTTTTTTAGAACCTTTCTTAAGGAAAAAATCTTCTACGACATTAGGAAAGAAAACATAACTCAGGACATTCTCTTCTCTCTGTGAAAAATCCTTGATTTTATTTTCTTTACAAAAAGATCTTAATTTAGATTTAGCCGAATCTAAATCCTCTTGAATTTGTTCATCTTGCTTAACTTTTTTAGCGAGATCAGAAAGATTCTTATTTATTTTGCCAGGAACTTTACCGTATTTTCCTAATATCAAGTTCACAGTTTCAATATTTAGATGTTTATATCGTTCATCATCAAGAACATTGAACAATGCCTGAGCACCAACTATTTGTGAACTAGGAGTGACTAATGGAACAAAACCTAAGTCTTGCCTCACCCTTGGTATTTCATTTAATACTTCTTCAAATCTATCATCAGCATCCATTTCTCTTAATTGTGATTCTAAATTTGAAAGCATCCCTCCAGGAACTTGATTTATTAACATGCTCGCATCAACACCTTTAAGTGATCCTTCATACAATTCATATTTTTTTCTTATTTTTTTAAAATGAGATGACAATTCCGGAAATAGATTTTTATCGATAGCTGAAAAAATCTTTGTATCATCAAACATCGAGACAATAGTTTCCGTTGCAGTGTGTCCGTAAGTCATACTCATAGATGAAATAGAAGTATCAATATTATCAATGCCAGCTTCTATGGCTTTCATGTTTGTTGCAGTTGAAAAACCTGTTGTTGCATGCGTTTGCATATGTATAGGAACGGAAATGTTTTGTTTCAGTTCTGATACTAATTCAAACGCTGCATTTGGTTTTAATAATCCAGCCATGTCTTTAATGGCAACGGAATCAGCGCCAGCATCTTCAATTTTTTTTGCCAGATCCAACCAACTATTCAATGTATGAACAGGTGATACTGTATAAGCCATTGCTCCTTGAGCATGTTTACCATTTTTTTTAACTTCTTTGATGGTTAATTCAATGTTTGAGAAATCATTCAATGCATCAAATGTTCTAAATACATCAATGCCATTTTTAGATGCTTTTTCAACAAATGCTTTTATGATTTCATCTGAATAAGGTTTATAGCCAACAAGATTTTTGCCTCTTATAAGCATTTGAAGTTTTGTTTTTTTGAAAATTTTCTTGAGTTCCCTGAGTCTGTGCCAAGGATCTTCATTTAAATATCTTAGACAAGAATCATAAGTCGCCCCACCCCACATTTCGACAGACCAATAACCAACTTGATCCATTTTTTTTGCAACCTCGAGCATATCATCCAGTCTCATTCTTGTTGCAATTAACGACTGTTGGCCATCTCTTAAAACTAACTCTGTTAAACCAACTTTTCTTTTGTTTTTATTCAAGGCAAAAAATGCTATTTTTTAAATTATATATAAAAATGCATCCTTTTTTCAGTTCATCATTTCAACCTTTTGTTCATAGAGGTAATTCTGTCAATTTTACTGAAAATACTCTTGAAGCTTTTCAAGCTGCCGTTAATTTAGGTTATAAGTACATTGAAACTGATTTAAGAATGACCAAGGATGGAGAAATTGTAACGTTTCATGATGAAAGTATTTATAGAGTCTCGGGTGAACATAAAAATATATGCGATCTTACTTATGCAGAGTTAACAGATATTCCACTAAAAAGAGGCGGTCATATTCCAAAGTTGACTGAAGTAATGGAACAATTCCCTGACACTAAATTTAATGTAGATTTAAAAATTAGAGGCCTTGTTAACAAAGTTGCAAAAATTATTGATGGTCATAACGCTTATAACAGAATATGCATTGCTTCATTTGATACAAAAAGATTAAGAGCATTTAAGAAGATAAGAAATCAAGCCTGTATTTCAATGGGGATTCTAGATGTTGTCTTTTTAAAGTTATTTAAATACCTTATAAATTCTGTTGACTGTATTCAAATTCCTCTTCATTGGAAAGGGATTAAGGTCCTAGATAATAATCTAATAAAAACTGCTCATTCAAAGGATCTTAAAGTTCATGTTTGGACCATTAATTCTAAAGAAACAATGGAGACTTTAATTGATATGAAAGTTGATGGAATAATGACCGATGATGCTGAGTTGCTAAAAAACGTATGCTTGAAATCAAATTTATTTTGATTTCGGAACTAGCAATAGAACGATCAGTCCAGGTATAAAAAGAGCAAGAAGACTGAAAATTCCATTTCTTGGATCACCAGTCAAGTAAGCAACCCATCCAACCAAGGCAGGTCCAAAAACAACAGCGCTTTTTCCTACGAAATTATAGAAGCCAAAAAACTCTGCTACTTTATCTGGAGGAACCATTTTGCTAAATATTGCTCTACTAACAGACTGAACTCCACCTTGAACCAAACCAATTGCGACAGCTAAGGTATAAAAATCTCTGGCTGTTTCCATAAAGTAAGAATTTATAGTGATCAATATGTAGGCAACAATGCCAATAGCCAAAAATAAAAATTGCCCGTAACGTTCTGCGAGATATCCATAAATTATTGCTGAAGGAAAAGCAATAAATTGGACTACTATTAAGGCAGTAATCATTGTTGAAGCTTCCAGACCAATGTCTGATCCGTAAGCAACTGACATCCGAGTAATCGTATCTACGCCGTCAATATACAACCAGTAAGCAATTAAGAAAATTGTAATATTTTTATACTTTGAGATATTAGAAATTGTATTAACGAGTTCTTTAAAAGAGGAACTTAATAAACGATCCGTTTTGGTAGATGGTTTTTGTTCTTGGACATTAATAAAAAGAGGAATCGTAAAAATAAACCACCATATTGATACAGTAAGAAAACTTACCAATATAGCTTGAACTTCATTTTCAAATCCAAACCAAGCGGGATACAAATAAAATAAAACATTAAATACAAAGAGTATTCCTCCTCCTAAGTAACCTAAGCCATATCCAAATCCTGAAATGATATTCCTTTTTTTCTCGTCGCTTACATCAACAATTAATGAATCGTAAAAAATATTAGATCCAGAACCTCCTAACAAAGAAATACCAAATAATATTGAAGCAGTAATCCAGTATCCGCTAGGGATAAAGAAGAAAGAACCGGTTGCAATTATTCCCAAGAAAGCAAAGAAAACTAGAAAGTTTTTTTTTGCACCTGCCTTATCTGCAATTGTTCCTAAGATTGGTGCCATCAAAACGATACAAAATCCTGCTATTGAATTTGTTGTTCCAAGAACTGCTGAGCTTGAAGGCCCATCAAGTTCAGCTGCCCAAAAAGACTTAAAAAAAATCGGAAAGAAACCTGCAACTACTGTTGTCCAGAAAGCACTATTAGCCCAATCGTATAGCGCCCATGAAAATCTTTCTTTATTTAATAAGTATCTCAACATAAAATGAGCATTCAAAAAAATCTGTCGAGAATTAGTATGTCACAAAATATGAAAGACTCTGAAATAGTAAGAAATTTAGTTGTTTTCTTTGGTTTAATTGCCATCTTGGGAATACTTTCAGGGATACTTGGTCTTTATATCCAAAATTCTGAATTCAGAGAAAATGTTGAAGCTGAATATCGAGAGAATTTAGATAAAAAGTAATTATTTGTTAAAAACTAACCTCTCGCTAGATCTTCTTTCTGGATGAAGCTCTCCATTTTCAAGCAAAACATTACCATTTACTATAGTTGAGTTAACTTTTGAACTTAATTCCCAACCTTCAAAAGGAGTCCAGCCACACTTAGATTTTTGTTCCTCGTTTGTAACTGTGTGTTTTATTCCAGTTTCAAAAACAACCAAATCTGCAAAATATCCTTCCCTTACATACCCTCTATCAATTATTTTAAATCTATCTGCAGTGTTATGAGATGCAAATTTAATTACCTCTTCAATTGTAAAAATACCCTTATTAGCTAATTCGAGCATTAATTGAAAACTATGTTGAATTAAGGGAATTCCAGCAGGAGCTTCAGAATACGGTAAAGATTTTTCATCTCTAGTATGAGGAGCATGATCTGTTGCAATAATATCAATTTGATTATTCTTTAATGCCTGTCTCAATGCTTCTCTGTTGTTAGGAGCCTTTATTGAAGGATTACATTTGATGAAATTTCCCCATTCTTCATAATCATCAGAAGTAAAAATAAGATGATGAATACAAGCTTCTGTCGTAATCTTTTTATCTTTGGTTGGTTTAGCTTCAAAGAGTTCAATTTCTCTTTCAGTAGTAAGATGAAGGACGTGTAAATCCGCTGAATATTTTTTGGCCAAACTTGTTGCTTTTTCAGAGGATATATAACAAGCCAACTCATCTCTGATAAGAGCATGATCAGGAGGAGATAACTTACCGTTACGCTGAGCTGATATTTTTTCTAAATTATTTTCTATCGTTTTATTATCCTCACAATGAGTGACAATTAATATTGGCGATTCTTTGAAGATTAGATCAAGAGCATTATCATCATTAACTAATAGATCACCTGTTGATGACCCCATAAAAATTTTTAATCCGCAAATATCTTTTGGGTTAGCTTTTTTAATTTCATCAATGTTATCCGGTGTAGCTCCTAGATAAAAAGAGTAATTCGTCCAGCTTTTTTCTTTAGCTAATTGAAATCTTTCCTCTAATAAATCTAAAGTAGTGCTTGCAGGCGATACATTTGGCATATCCATGGTCGAAGTAATACCACCGTATAGCGCAGCTAATGATTCTGTTTTGATTTCACCTTTTTTTGTTAACCCTGGCTCTCTAAAATGAACTTGATCGTCAATTACTCCGGGTGCAACATTCTTTCCATTAACATCAATTTCTTTGTTAGCTTTCTCGCTAATCGTGGAGGAAATTTTTTCTATTCTTTTATCTTTAATAGCAATATCAACTTCTGATATTGAATTTTCATTTATCAAGTTGCAGTTTCTAAGGACTAGGTCGAAGTTAGGCATGGTCAGATTTTACGAACAATAATACATCCATAGTTTATCCCAGAACCTATTTCAAAAGTACAATCAATACCTTCAAGAACATCTTTTACTATATTTATCATTTTTTGGCTGTTACCACAGATGATAAGAATGGGCATATTCTCTTGGTTAAGATATAAAAAATTTTCAACCTTTAAAGGAACCTCGTGGTGACGAAACCCATGCAAATCTAATTTTAGATTAGTCATCTTTATTAAATATTGAAATCTCTATTCCGTCTGGCTGAGTCTTCGAATATTCTCTCATTGTTGATATGAATTTACTTTCGAAAGTTGATGAATTTCTTACATACGATAAATAATCGTCCATCTTGAATAAGACAACGTTATCGGCAAATATTACAGCCTTATCATTCAGTAATCCTTTTCTTTGTATCGTTTTTAAATCTGATAAATATTCATCTTTCCAATGATCTAAAAACACAAAATCATATTTTTCTTTTAACGATGGAATAACATCCTTAGCTTTACCTTTCATAGGTTTCCATCGATTGCTGAGACCTGAGTGAGAAACAATTTTTTGAGATATTTCAAAATATTTATTACTAGCTTCTATAGAAGTTAACTTCGAGTTTCCGTGGAGATTTCTTAAAATTCTAATTGATGAATATCCCAAATAGACTCCCAGTTCTAAACAATTTTCTGGATTTTTTTCTTTAATTGCTTTTTCTAGCAAAAGGCCTTTTTCATCGCCAATGTTCATCAAAAAAGCTTTATTCCATGCGTACTGATCTATCGTATCTAGAATACCTTGTGGGTTATTTTTATTAGCTTTTTTTAAAGCAAGATTTTTAACGATATCAACCTTAAATTTCTTTACTCCCAAATAAGAAGCAATGTAATCAATGATTTCATTAATTATAATTTTGGTTAGATCTAATAATCTATAAAAATTTTTCATTGAATAAAGAATTAATTAAAAATTATAGTTAGTGAGTCTATAATAGCCACCCTGTTGGTGTTTATGAAAAATAATATTTTATTAGTCCTTTTAAGTTTGTTTTTTTCCTTTGGATTGATGGCGGATGATACAACCGATGATTCAACAAAAGAGGAAACTAAAGATGAGTCTAAAGAAGAGTCAAAAAAAGATGATCGAGAACTAATCTCAGAATTTGTTGAAGAATTTATTACCTATGAGGGCTTGTTAAAAAGCTATCAAGATCCAGAAAATGGAAATACTTACTTAGAATTAAGTGATGAAGATATCTCAAAAGAATTTATTTATTTTGCTCATATTATTAATGGGACTGTTGAAGCAGGCCTTTTTAAAGGGAGCCATATAGATCAAGCAGTTATTAAATTCGAAAAACAATTTAATAGCTTAAATCTCGTTAGAGTGAACACGGAATATTATTTTGACCCTGATTCAGAACTCAGCAGGCAATCTCAATCTAACATAAGCGATTCGGTTATTGAAAATTTTGAAATTACTCACAAGAACGAGGATGAAAATACCTATCTTATTGATATCACCAAATTATTGAAAAGTGATAATTTAACCAAGTTAAAATCTGAGCCAAGAGATTATGAGTCAGATAGTTTTGGTGTTGGATCTTTATCAAGATCTAAAACCGCTATCTCCAAAATTTATAACTATCCAAACAATACTGATTTTGAGGTCGATTATGTTTTTTCAAATCCTGCAAGTTACGAATCATTAAGAAATACTTCGGTAAAATTAAGATATACATTTCTTGAAATGCCTCAAGATAATGGTTTTGAAATACGTTTTGAAGATCCAAGAATAGGTTACTTTACGGATAGAGTAACGGATTTAAGTTCAACAGAAATTACTCCTTACAGAGACTTGGTTCAGAAATGGAATCTTCAAAAACAAAACCCTGATGCTGCTAAATCAAAGCCAATCAAACCAATCAAATTTTGGTTAGAGAATACTACTCCTAATGAATTAAGACCTCTGATAAAAAATGCTGTACTTGCATGGAACATAGCTTTCGAAAAAGCTGGTTTTATTGATGCTATCGAAGTTGATGTTCAACCAGATGATGCTGACTGGGATGCTGGTGATATTAGATACAACGTATTGAGGTGGACTTCATCTCCCAACCCACCTTTTGGGGGTTATGGTCCTAGTTTTTCTAACCCTAGAACTGGGGAAATATTATCTGCAGATATTATGTTGGAATGGATTTTTCTAACCAATAGAATGAGATACGAAGATATATTTCTTTCATCTGAAGTTTCATCTGAACGATGTAATTTTTCAACGTTGAGAAACGAACAAAGAATTTTTGGTAATTTAGTTGCTAATTCAATGAACTTCTCTCTTGAAGATACTGATAAATTATTTGAAGAAGAATTAACCATGTTAATACTTCATGAAGTTGGCCATACCCTTGGACTTAATCATAATATGGGAGCAACGACTCTTCACAATAATAAAGATGTTCACAATCCTGAAATAACTTACAAAGAAGGGCTATCTGCCTCAGTTATGGATTATCATGCAATCAACATAGCGCCACCGGGCGTAGAACAAGGTCAATTCTCAGATATCAAGCCTGGTCTTTATGATCAATGGGCGATCGAGTTTGCCTATACGCCAAATCTTTCCGAAGAAGAAATACAGAAAATATTAAATAGGTCTCAAGAAAAAGGTCATTTTTTTGGCAATGACGCTGATGATATGAGATCGCCTGGCAGAGGTATTGATCCAAGAGTAAATATTGGAGACATGAGTGATGATCCTGTTGAATATGCCATCGGAAGATACAAGCTTGTTCAGGAAATAATGCCAGACATAGTCGAAAAAATTAAATCTAAATCAGACACTTGGGAATCTGTCTATCAATCTTATTTCATATTAATGAGACAGATTATGACCAGCATGGATGTCGTTTCCAGGCAGATTGGGGGTGTCTATGTCACTCGTTATCCTTCGAATACAAAATCGGCAAAGAAACCTTATGAAGCCGTTCCTTATAGAACCCAAAAAAAAGCTATGGAAACTCTAAATAAATATGCTTTTAACAGCGAAGGATTAAAGCCTCTTGAGTCTGTTGCAGCTTACATGCAACGAGAAAGAAGAGGATTTGATTTTTATGATGAGAATGAAGATCCTAAATTTCATGATTATATTCTTTCCGGACATAAAAGAATTCTTAATCATTTAACTAATAAAGATGTATTGAGAAGAATTACGGATTCCTCTTTTTATGGAAATGATTATAACGTTTCAGAGATGATGAGCGACTTAACAAAAGGAATCTTTCCAAGAGAAAAAATGAAAGAAATAGATACCATTACCCAGAATCTCCAAGCAACTTATGTTAGTAAACTTATATCCATCACTAATCTGAAAAAATACGATGAGGTTGCTCAATCTGCAGCATTTGGTGAGCTATTAAAAATTCAAAAGCTGCTAAGAAGGCAATCATCTAATGATGAGACTAAAAATCACAAAAAAAGACTTAGTCTCCAAATAGAAAAAAAATTAACAGCTTAAACTTATAAACCCTTCAAAAACTTTTCAAAGTTTTCATTGACTGTGTCGGGTGCTTCTTGTTGCGTCCAATGACCCACACCATCGATAAATTTAACAATTCGTAGATCTTCATATAAGTCGCTTCTCTTCTCTAGCATTTCTTTTGCCATCGATTCAGCATTTGGGCCATGAAATGCTCCTTTCCCTGCCCCATCTTCTATAGAATTTTTCAAGAAAAATGCAACTGGATCTAAAGTTCCAGAAATAAAACAAGAAGGTTGAGATATTTTTGCAGTTTCTAACTCAACTAATTCTTCATAATCAATAGTTTGAGCACGATATCTATTGAGAGGGCCTCTCATTCCAGAGTTTTCAAATTCTTTTACAAAGAACATTAATTCTTCCTTGTTAATCCAATCTGGGTAATCATCAAATGCAGGCAGACAATCCAAAAATTTTGAATTTACGTTTTTTTGATATTTGGGATTATCAGCATTTTCAGCTAAGAAAGACATCCCTCTTCCGTCGCTTGAGAAATATGTAAGCTCTAGAGCATTTTTTAAATCCTTTTCAAATTCTTCTTCAGCAACGCCTTCTTCTTGAAAATATAGTTGATAGAAAAATTTCCCTTTGTACAGCATTTTCCATAAATCAATGGAAGACATTGGTCCTCTGCCTGTGTAGGGAACTGATAATGCGCCAACAGCAGAAATTTTATCAGGGTAAAGAGCCGCAGTATTCCAGACTATTGGTGCTCCCCAGTCATGGCCAAATAGAATTGCATCAGAGTATCCAAGATCTTCTATTACTGAAATGACATCCGAAGTTAAATTTTTCATAGAATATTCAGCAATTTCGTAAGGCTTATCAGATTGGCCATATCCTCTTACATCGATTGCGGCAACTTTATAACCTAGCGATGCTAGAAAAGGTATTTGATGTCTCCAGCTATACCAACTTTCAGGCCATCCGTGAACCAAAACAATTAAAGGACCCTCACCATCAATTGCTGCGCCGATTTTTAATCCATTTCCATTAAGATGTTTATATTCCATATGTATAATTAGATCATGGAAAACCTAAAAGTAGCAATTATCCCTGTCACTCCTTTAATGCAAAATAGCTGTGTTATTTGGAATGAAAATACTAAAAATGCAGCGGTCACAGATCCAGGCGGTGATCTGGATAAAATAAATGATTTTTTATCCAAGAATAATTTGAACTTAGTAAAAATCTTTATTACTCATGGGCACTTAGATCATGCTGGAGGTGCTTTTAATTTATCTCAAGAACACGATGTAAAAATAGAAGGCCCTCATCCTGATGATGAATTTTTAATTTCGGGTTTAGAAGATCAAGGCAAAATGTATGGTGTGCCTGGAACAAAAAATTTTCTGCCTGATAGGTGGTTGGATGATGGGGATAAGATTGAATTAGATGGAATTTCTTTTGATGTATATCACTGTCCAGGTCATACTCCTGGCCACGTTGTATTCCACCAAGCTGATGCAAAAATTGCTATCGTTGGTGATGTATTATTTCAAGGTTCTATAGGACGAACTGATCTACCAAGGGGAAATACTCAGAGCCTTATAGACTCTATTAGAAATAAACTTTGGAAGTTAGATGATGATACTACTTTTGTACCAGGACATGGTCCTTTATCAACATTTGGTCAAGAAAAGAAAACTAACCCTTATGTTGCTGATCAGTTATTCAAAGATTAGTTACATCTCTTCATAAACAGCTTTTTCCATTACTTCTAGTAAACCTTTACATTTTTCATCGTAATGTGGTGATAATTGCATCATTACAGTACCGGCAATTTTTGATTGTGGATCAATCCAAAAATAAGTATTAAAAATACCTGACCATGATAAAGATCCTTTTTTTCTTCTCTCGGGTATATCCTCTTCGTTAATCAAAAATCCGTATCCCCATTTTTTCTTTATCTCCGGAAACCATTCGTTGCCATGAATCAAAACAGGATTAAACGTAGGTTGATAGGAATAATTTAAATCGCCAATTTGATTTGTGGTCATAAGAGAAGTAAGTGAATCAGATAAAAGTGGATTTGTATCTGAAAGGAAAATTCTCATAAATTTACAATAGTCAGATGGATTAGAAAGAATTCCACCGCCACCACTAAAAAATGACTGAACAGAATCATCAAAAAGACCGGTGGAATGAATAAAATTTCCATTATCCATAAGATGCATTTCTGCCAATCGATCTTTTCCTAAAAAGTCAGGATCGAAAGAAGTATCGTTCATTCCAAGAGGATCAAAGACAAATTCCCTACAAATCTCTTCTAAATTTTTATTTAATAATTTCTCTAAAATGACTCCAACCCAATCAAGACCGACCCCATATTCCCATCTAGAGTCAGGATGATATGAAAGCGGAACATTAATAAATTTACCTTCTTTATCTGTGAGAGGAGCGATCTTTTCTTCTAAGATAAGGTGAGCAAGTAGAGGGTCATGAAAATCATATGCAAATCCTGAAGTATGAGCTAGCAAATGATGAAGTGTGATGTCCTTATTAGCTTTTTCATAAATAACTTTTCCATCTTGAAGTTTTCCTACCTCTAAATCTTTTAGATCTGAATGAAAATTATGAACAGGTTTATCTAAATCAATCAGTCCAAGTTCAACACACTTTAGTGCTGCAAAAGTAACAATAGGCTTTGTCATCGATGCAATTCTGTAAATAGTACTGTTCGAAGGTGGTTTATCTTCTCCTTCGAGTTGATTGCCGTAGTGCTCATGTAATACTGTTTCGTGCTCATTAGTAACAGCGAATGAAGCAAAAGGTATGTTTTCTTGATCTATTTTCTCTATTATTTTTTTTTGGATATTCATATTATTAAATGGAGCGGGCAGCGGGAATCGAACCCGCATCGTCAGCTTGGAAGGCTGAAGTAATAGCCATTATACCATGCCCGCTTTTTATGAAATTTGATTATACACGTTCTATTTAAACTATAATTCAACTTCTCAAGAGTATGAAAAAAGGTTTTAATAAGGGTTAAATGGAGTTAAATATGAAATATGTAATTAGTTTATTAATTGTTTTCTTAATATCCTGTTCTACATCAACATCAGATGAACCTAATGTGTCTCATGATTCTGATGAGTGGCAAATTTGGGCCTACAGCAAGGCTGCTCCAGATTTTATAGGAGAATTTGCAACAATTGTTGGAGGAGACGGAAAAGTGATAAGAGAAGGATCTAATGGATGGACCTGCACCGCTACGTTAGAAATGCCTGAAGGAGGTTTTGAAACTCCTCAACATGGAAATACCCTTTGTGCTGATGAAGAAGGTTTTAAGTGGGCTGAGGCTTACATGACTGGTGGGAAACCTAACATGAAAAGAGATGCTTACATTTGGATGCTAAATGGTGATATGGGTGAGGATAATATGAATTCAAGCTTCTATGGAGGCGATCACGATAAAGCAAAAATGATGGGACACTTTATCGAGTCAGGGCCTCACTTAATGTTGATGCCGAAAGATACAAAAACTATAGAAAATTTCCCTACTGATTTCACAACAGGAGCGCCGTATCAGATGTTTAAAGGAACTCCTTATGCTCACTTAATGATCCCTGTAGAAGGTTATTATGAGTTTCAACCGGATTCTAATCCGCTAAACTAAATTAAAGTTTTAAAAAAAGGAGATTTTTTAATCTCCTTTTTTTATGCAATAAATAAATTTAAAGTTCTTTCAATGAACCAATAACTGCTTATGCCTCCTATCGCAAAAGCAGATATTATTTTAAATTCATTTCGTAGATTCATTTTTGAAAAAAGAAAAATCAAAGAAAAAATTATTGGCAACAAACTCAGCTGGGCTAATTCAATGCCTACATTAAACAATAATAAAGTTTGAAATAAGCTTTGTCCTGAAAATCCAATTTCCATTAGAGCGCCAGCAAATCCAAAGCCATGAATTAATCCAAATCCAAATGGTATATGCCAAGGAATTTTTCTTAAATCTTTTTTATCTAAAATCTCATAGGCTAGGTAAATTATTGTCAAAGCAATCACTGCTTCGGTTGCAGTTTGAGGTAATCTAACTAGGCCCAGAGAAGACAAGGCCAAAGTAATGCTATGAGCAACCGTAAAGGATGTAATTGTTTTTATTAAATTAAACCAACCGCTAATTAGAAAAACCAAGCCAAATACAAATAAGATATGATCATACCCTCCCAATAGATGTTCAAATCCCATGAATAAATATGAAAAGTTAGAGTATTCAACTTCATTTGGTATTACTAAGTCTGTATTTTCCGAAGTAATATAGTCTTGAAAGATTTCATCGTTAATAAATCTAATTGTTACCATCACATCTGTCATAAATGACATATTAGTGACATTCAAAGTAGATCCTTTAAGAGGTTCTGCACAATTTAATTCAATTATTTCTAATAAATATTTTCCACTTCTTTTTGGAAATAAATCATCTTCAGAAGAGCAAAATTCAGGGAAATTTATTCTTGATTTAGAAGATTGATTTAAGGGAAATTTCCAGTTAACTAAATAGTCAGATTCGGAAATTTGAGTAATTTCAAGTTGTGCAGGTGTAAATTCATGAGAATTGACTTCAAAGGTAGCAAAAACCAACAAAAATAAATAAAAAATTAATTTACTCAAAACTATATTTTTTGCTTAAAGATACGTCGTAAGATTTTATTAAATCCTCTGTATACTTTTTTAAGACTTCATCCTTTTTTACTAATAAATAAGTATCTAAAAGTTTATCTTTGATGAAATTAAATTCAGGTAAATAAGAATCTTCAATGTTAGATACATTTACTATGTGCCACCCATAAATAGATTCAATTATGAGATCGTTTTTAAGAGTTGTTAGTTCATCCAATGAAGCAGCAAATTTATCTCCGAAATCTCTCTGTATTTGTCTTATGGTTTTATCTGAAAAATTTCTTCCTAATAAAAATGGATCGCTCTTTATATTTTTATCTTCTAGGTATTGTTTTACTTCCTTTAATGAGCGAGATTCTTTTGAGAAAAAGATATGGTTAAAACTTAACCTTTTAGGAATCCTAAATTCACCTTTATTCTCATCAAAAAATTTTTTTAACTCTTCATCATTCGGGATTTTCACACCTTCTTCTTGTTTCAAAAAACCTAATTTTTGAACAAGTCTTCTTTTGACAATAATATCTCCTCTATCTAAATTTAGTTTCAAGGCTTCTCGATATAAAACTTCGTTTTGTATAAAGTTTTCTATAATGGTCTTTAGTTCTTCTTCACTTGGGGGTCTTTGCATTTGATCGTTCCAAGTAGCCACCAGAAAATCAATGTCGTTATCGCTAACGTAAATCATATTTTCATTGTCATTGTTTAAAAACCAATCAAACAAGTACAGAAATAAAGCTATTGATAAAAATATTAGAATTTTTTTTGACATTTTATTTTGGTGCTAATTCTAGATCATCTCTAATATGCTTGGCAGCAATAAAATAATGAGTGGCAGACCATACAGTTGAAATAGGAATTACTATAAGTAACGCATAGCGTATAGACTCTATTCCGTAAGTTGGATTAATCATGTCACTGACAAAGCCAATAACCATTGGACCAAATCCTAAACCAATGAAATTAAGAATAAAAAATAATATCGCAGAGGACATTGCCCTCATTCTTAATCCAACCAACGAGTGAGTTATTGCTAAATTTGGAGCTAAATAAGCATTGAATAGCATGCCTGTGATAAAAGTAGTCATCAAAGCTAAATAAGTTTGATCTGTTAAATATATAAATAAAGTAAAGGGAAGATAGATAAGTGTAGTTATCGCAGGCACCCATTGATACCATCTAGGGTCTTGCCTACCTAATTTATCTGAGAGATAACCACCCATAAAGGTTCCTACTCCACCTGCAACAGAACTTAATGCTAACCAAGTTCCCAGCTCCCCTGTCTCAATATCATGCAATCTTAAAAATAATGAGGGAAGGAAATTACCTGCCCCATAGGAAACAAAAGCATGAATCCCGCATGCAATGGATAAGTGTCTAAATGATTTTCTTGACCATAAATGCTTAAGTGTCTCTTTAAGTTTTGGAGCACTTCCATCGTCAATTTTTTCTTCGGCCATACCTCTATCAGGTTCAGCTACAGCTAATTTCAAGAAAATAGCTAAAGCTATCCCCGGAAGTCCAACAACAAGAAAAGCTGTACGCCATCCATAAAATTCATTTATCCAACCTCCTAATAGAAAACCAAATAATATTCCAATGTTTATACCGGTTGAGTAAATTGCTAAAGCTGTTGCTCTTTGCTCCTGATTAAAAATATCAGAGACCATCGCATGCGCTGGAGGGCTACCTCCAGCTTCTCCAATAGCAACACCAATTCTTGCTAGCAATAAATGTATAAAATTTTGAGCAAACCCACTTACAGCGGTCATCGAACTCCAAATGGTTAAAGAGATAGCTATGACATCTCTTCTTATCCAAGTATCGGCTAATTTTGCTAACGGAATACCAAAAGAAACATAAAATATTGCAAAAGAAAAACCAGACAAAAGTCCAAGCTGAGTATCAGATAAACCCATTTCAGCCTTGATAGATTCTTGAAGAATAACTAAAAGCTGTCTATCAATGAAGTTAAAACTGTAAACGGTAGTTAAAACTCCTAGGACAAAGTAACCGTATGATTTATTCTCATACAGCCTAGATGACAGGTAACTCATAAATTATTTTTGATAACTACTTTTCCAACTAACTTTCTTTCAGATAAATATTCCAAGGCATCTTTTGCATCAGTTAGATTAAATTCTTTACATATATGCGGCTTTAAATTTCCCGTCTCTGCAAGTTCATGGATAATTTTTTTAGTTTCTGCTCCCTTTTCAGGATCTCGAATACCGTATTCACCAGCTCTGACGCCAATTACCGAAAAACCTTTTATCAGCGCTATATTTACTGGCAGGCTAGGCAATCTACCGCTCGTGAAACCAACAATCAATAATCTTCCATTCCAATTTATACAACGGATTGACTCGTCAAAAACATCTCCTCCTACTGGGTCGTAGATGACATCAGCTCCTTTGCCATTTGTTAGATCTTTAACTTCTTCTCTAAAAGCAGTAGTTCCATCTTTCAAAGTATTTAAGACATGATCTGCCCCCCAAGATTTAACAATTTCAAGTTTCTCATTAGATGTTCCTGTTGCGATTACCTTATTGCCAAACATTTTTGCAAGTTGAACAGCTGCCATACCAACTCCACCTGAAGAACCATGAATAAGAACAACATCATCAGGTTTCATTTCCCCTCTCCTAATTAATGAGACGTATGCAGTAGTATAAGCAGTAGCGAATGAAGCTGCTTCTGCCATATTTAAAGCGCTAGGTTTCTTTGTTATTTTGGATGCAGGTAAAACAATATAGTTAGCCATTGCTCCATGGCCCCAACCACCAAACATTACTTCATCACCAGTTTGCAACTCTTTTACATCCGGACCAACAGATTCTATGACTCCAGAACCTTCCATGCCTAAGAAAAATGGTAGTTCTGGTTTTCTTTGATATTTACCTTGAGACATCAGCCAATCAGGAAAATTTAATGAAGCGTGTGATATTTTTATTTTTACTAAATCTTTTTCAATTTGTGGTAACTCTAAAGTTCCCAAATTAATTCCAGACATATCTTCGGATAAATATTGACAGAGCAGTCCTTGAGCTTGAAGAGACACTGTTAGAATCTACCTATTATTTGCCTACTTCTTTTTAAATCAGCCATTCTAAGAGCAAAAGCTGTGCCGATTGTTATTAAGAAGCACAAGATTTGAGTTATTGAAATTCCCATAAAGAAAAAAGCTACAAACTGAGTAATTGCAAATGAAGTTATCACAATATAAATGGGCCACAAAGTTGAGGTTGGATTTTTTCCTGCAAAAAATCTGTAAATGAAATAACAAATTGTAAGATAAAGAGAAGGAATGATTGTTCGTAATCTCCACTCATACATTTCCTCCTCAGTAAAACCTGCACCAGGAAAAACACTAATTAAATTAGGATCGATAATAAAACAAAGAGAGAGTGCCGTAAAAAACACAAATAAGACAATCAAAATAACTTTTGTTGTTAAATCCATTTCTCCCTCCTAATGCTAAAATTATAACAATTAACTTACAAAAATTATGAATCCTTTCACAATTGCTAAAGACATTAAAAATATAGAAAAAATGCTAAAACCTGCTTTAGAAAAATATATTCAAGGCGCTGGTTTTGCAAAAAGCGATGAAATTAATGAAATTCTCAAAAAGATTTCTGAACTTGAAAAGAGAATAGAGATTCTAGAAGAAAAACTATAAAAGTTTAGGAATTACAGCTTTTCTATCTTTAGGATAATCTTCAAAGTTATCTTTATACCACTTGTGGTTGGCAACAGCTCTTGGTAGTAAATTCGCTACAGTCCAGAAAAAAAATACAAAGCCGGCTGTACTAAATGTCATTATTGCCCAACCCAACCATTCTATAAACTCACCTAAATAATTTGGACAGGATACATATTTATACATGAACCCTTTTGGCACTTGATATCCCTCATTTTTCTTTCTCAGAGAAAATAAAATTTCATCTGATTTAATATTTATGAACATTCCAATAAAAAATAGACTAAGACCCAAGAAAAAAGGGACAGAACTAAAATGACTTGTTGCATAGTCTGATATATAAAACAGCCAAGTCCCTTGTATGTAAACATTAACAAAATTAAATAAAAATGCAGATAGAGCTATAGTCACTGGCATGCTTTTATTTTTTATTCTTGCTCTAATTGGCCAAATGAAGCTTCGATTAAAGTAATGAATCATAAATAAAATGGCAGCAAAAATTGAAAAATGTGAACTATTTGAAAAATTCAAAATCAAGAAAATTAACATTAAATAGAAAGCTGGAGACTCCATAAGGATCCAGCCCCATCGAGAACTTATTTCAAAGCCCCACCCTTTTTCTTGATGTCTTCCATAAGGCGCTGTCTGAAAAAATAAATAAATAAATACTGACAGGCCTACTAAGCTCCAAACCAGCATTACTAATTGATGAGTAGTCATTTTTTGCTTGGAAAAAGCATTAAAGAGGAAGTTTTTTTCATATAGTCTGCATAATCAGGTCTATTTTCTAGGCTTCTGTTATCCATCATTGGAATAGATGCAAACATAAACATTAATAACATTGCTATAGGGCAAATCAAAAGAAGAATAGAACCATTAGAGCCGATTAATCCAAAACCGCATAATCCAAACCAAAAACCCACTTCACCAAGGTAGTTTGGATGACGAGAATATTTCCATAAACCCTCATTCATAGTCTTTCCTTTGTTCTCAATATTCGCTTTAAAAATATGCATTTGTTCATCGGATATCTGTTCAAGCAAAACCATTGAGAGAGTAAAAAGACATATTAAATAATCAAGTGAACTTACATCTGCTGAGTTTTCAATAAAATAAAAATACAAAGGAAACAGACATAAATTTACAATCAAAGTAGGAAAAAGATGAATGCCAAAAAGATTTATAAACCACTTGAAGGATCCAAAAGTTTCATACAAATTAACATATCTAAAATCTTCTTTGGATAATCCTGGCCAAGTGCGTAACCAATTATGAGTCAATCTGAATGCCCAATAACAAACTGGGATACCTACCAGAAAAATACGTTCTAGGTTTATCCCATTTTCATCAGATAAAGCAACGAAAAAGTAAATAGGAACTGGCGCTACTGACCAATAAGGATCATACAAGCTAGAATTAGAATAAAAGGTACTAAATAAAAAAATTACTAAAGTGCTAACAACATGCGCAATGACGATATCAACCCATAAATGAAATCCAAATGAATCGGTAGCGCTTAAACTAACTGCTGCCGCTGCAAGGCTGAGGGAATAACAAAACAAACATAAAATATGATGAGATTTCATAATCGAGAACTATTTTTCTGGATTAAACTTAACCGGCACGTCTTGGATGGCGTTAACAAAATTATTCGGAGTTAAAATCATTTCTCCATCCTGTTCCATTTCAGGAAACCTTGAAAATATTTTTTCATAGACAACTTCTAACTGCATGTTAGCTGTATGTTTACCTAAACATAAATGTCGTCCGTAACCAAAGGCAAGATGTTTTTTAGCATTCTCTCTAGTTACATCAAATTTATCAGGATCAGTAAAAATTTCTGGATCTCTATTTGCAGCACCGTACCATAATGAAACCTTTTCATTTGGTCCGATCTCTTGATCTCCAATCTGGGTATCGCATTTAGTGGTTCTTCTCATGTACCTTACAGGAGAAACCATTCTGATTGACTCATGAACCATATTTGATAAAAGACTTTTATCATTCAAAACTAAATTTTTTTGGTCAGGATTCTCTGACAATAAATTCATTGTTCCACTTATAGAATTTCTTGTCGTATCATTTCCAGCAAAAATAATTAGCAACCAAGAACCATCTAGATATTCATTAGGTAGTTTCTCTCCCTCAACTTCAATGTTGGCAATCACAGATAAAAGATCATCTTTAGGATCTTTTCTTCTAGATTCAAGAATTGTCCTACCATAGTCAAACATCTCTGCGACCATATTAGTAAACATTTCTACTAGAGCTGGATCAGGAGCTGCTTGCGTGTGCTCTTCAGAAAATTCAATATCACCTTTTTCTGCTGCTTGAGTAGCAGCAATAAGTTGAGCCATTTCAAGAAATTTCATCCATTCTATGATTTTGGGTCTATCATCTTCAGGGACTCCTAACATTTCACACAAAGTGAACATTGGGACTTCTGCAGAAACTGCCTCAACAAGATTACATCTTCCTAAGGGCGCAATTTGATCTAACAACTGATCAACTTTAAGCTCTACTTTTTTTCTTAAATTAGATACGTACTTAGGATTAAAAAAAGCCATGTGTGGATTACGCATACTTAAATGCAACATACCATCTAGGCTAAGCATGTGATCCATGGTTGATCTATACAACGGTAAATCATCTTGTTGTTCAAAACCATGAGTAAGTGCAGTTCCACCAGCCAATTGCGATGAAAAAATTTCCTGATTTTTTGATACAAACTCAATATCTTTATATTTTGTTAAAACCCAAAATCCAGGTTCAGAATCTTCTGGACCAGTTTCATGAAAATATACTGGTGCGTTCTTCCTTAAGTTTGCAAAATGCTGATATGGTTCATCACCCTTGGTGAAAAGCATAAGATCCGTTAAATCAAAATTTCTTTCAAAAGGAAATTTAAGATTGTATTTAGGAGAATTAATCTTTACGAAGGGTTGTTTACTGCTATTTAATTCTAATGCCATGACTTATTTTACTACAAAAAAATGGCACGCCCGGAAGGATTCGAACCTCCGACACCCAAGTTCGTAGCCTGGTGCTCTATCCAACTGAGCTACGGGCGCCCGTTAAAAATCTAAGTATAAAGTAGAAAGGGTTAAGTAGTCTTCTCTAAAGAGACTATCTCTTCTCGATGGACTGGAACTTGATTTGGTGCAGTAATTCCTAATCTAACTTGGCTGCCCTTGATTTCAAGAACAGTAATAGTTACATTCTCGCCGATCAATAATTTTTGATCTTTTTTTCTGCTTAAAACTAACATCTCCCCCCAGAAATATTAATATCTCTAATTTATTAGGAAAACTAATATTTTTCAAGATATTTATAATTCTATTAATTAGAATTTTTTATAACTCCATGCCAAGGGGAGGATCTGGAGGTAATTCAGGGTCTAATGAATAGGTTAAAGTTCTTAAACTTTTTACCAGATCTTGGTTAGATATATTTTCTTCAAAATCTTTAAGTTTTAATGGTTTACCAATAGTCACGGGAACATCAGTGCCCATTCTTCTTCTTACTTCTCTAAATAAAAGTGCAGATCTCAACATTAATCCAAAGCGACTAGCTAATTGAAATAAGTCAGAATTTTGGCCTTGAAAATAAATAGGAACTATCGTTGCATCAGTTTGTTTAATAAGCCTAGAGGTAAATACTTTCCACTCACAATCAAAAGCAATTTTTTCGCTCATTTTCATCTTAGTTGACACACATCCACTCGGAAAAATAACAATTGATCCCCCGTTGGAGAGAAATTCTCTAGAAAGTTTTCTTGTTTCTAAATTTGTCTTAAGTGCTTCTTTTGTTAATGCAAAATCTACCGGCAGGAGATATCCTTTAGTCTCAGGCGCTCTGAGCAGTAAGGAATGAGTTAGAACTTTAAAATCATCTCTTACGAGACTCATTAACCAACAGATGACTAACCCGTCCAAAACTCCAAAAGGATGGTTGGCAACAACTACCAACGGGCCTTCTTTGGGTATCTGTTTTAAAGCTTCTTCAGAAAAATTTACATTCAAATTCAACTTCTTAACGCTTCCTTCCCAAAAATTTTTATATAACTCTGGAGATCTTTGATATTCGTTATAAAGTTTGTAAAGCTCTGGTTGACCTGAAAGACTTTCAATAGTCCTAATGATTAACCTTTTTAGATAAGGATCATCCGGATCAGCGTAACTAAAATATTTTGAATCTATATATTCCATTTTAATGATGGCGGAGAGAAAGGGATTCGAACCCTTGAAGGAGTTTCCCCCTTACCCGCTTTCCAAGCGAGCGCATTCGACCACTCTGCCATCTCTCCATTTATTTAAATTCAAAGCTGGCTATTCTATCTCCATGAAATGATCCAAGCCAAATCTTATTTTTATAGGGAAGCGCAACTGTTGCGGCACCCATTTGCCCTTTGGAAAAGCTATAAACACCCAGCACATTTAAATTCTCCAAAGCTAAATGATGTATCGTAAACGGTAAAGGACATTGAATTATTGAGTAATCGCACTGTAAGCTCTCCAAACCAGAATAATCATGAGCAGCAACCCAGAGCCCTGAGTCTGTGACCAATAAGTTATCTTTCCCTCCGCCTATATGTTCAAATTCCGCAGATAAGCTTTTTAAATTAAATTTTACTGTTTTTCCTGAAAACCAATAATTTATATATAAATTTTCCTCATTTACATCTAAATCAATACCGTTTGGAAAAGAACCTGAGGTATTTGGTACTATAGAGAATCCCTCGTTAACGTTCCAAAAATATACCTCTCCAGTAGAATTTTTAATCATACTGGCGAATGCAATTGCCCACTGAGATGAGTCTAAATCATACATATGAGTTATGTAAAAAGAACCATCAGTCTTTAATGCCACATCATTAAAATATTTATTCTCAGGTGCATCTATACAACCCCTCCATATTAATTCTATGGAGTCATTTTCAACTAACTCAAAAAGCTCAATAGATTCACTAGGCAGATGATTCACCACAGCCAGCATATACCTACCATCATCTCTTTGAATCAAATCAATTCCATGAGGTGATAATTGTCTACTTTTCAATTTACATTTGGGGTCTCCCCAAGTATTTTCTTCATAAAAAAAATTTGGAATTCCTTTTGATTCAGAAACTAAATCATAGAATGATA
>LULK01000132.1_pt1 | contig 26207 bp, 26 predicted proteins | sample 728181 | NCBI WGS metagenome assembly LULK01 (sample SAMN03860291, study PRJNA289734) | marine metagenome | biome: seawater column; feature: ocean; material: water; isolation source: Red Sea water column Station 169 - depth 10m | place: Saudi Arabia: Red Sea | collected 2011-10-15 | depth 10 m | reverse complement strand
GGAAAAAATCTTCAAGATCATTATGGAGTACTAAATTCCTTTTATGCAACTCAGCCAGTAACACTTCATAGATCAGCCGGTTTATTAAATACAGGGTTATCGGGAGTGAAATACCTTTTGTTTGGTACTGGAGATGCTGCATATCCTCCAACAAGTGCCGGAGCTTTCTTCAAATCTAGTCCTGATAAAGATATTCCAGACACTCAACTTCACTTTACTTCAATCCAGACAAAGGACCTTCATGGCCGAGAAGGTGTGGATAAGGATCATGGATTCACAGCTGTAATTTACATATGTAGGCCACAAAGTAGAGGGCATATAGCTCTTAAAAGCTCTGATCCAAGTGATGAGCCTCTCATGTTTCCGAATTATTTATCTGAAGAACAAGACATGATAGATACTAGAAATGCACTTAGAGAAACAAGAAGAGTTTTTTTACAAAAGGCATTTGATCCCTATAGAGGAGATCAATCTAAGCCTGGTAATGATGTGGATGTTGACGATGATGATCAACTCGATGAGTGGATTCGAAATACAGGAGAAACCCTTTATCATCCTGTAGGCACTTGCAAAATGGGTGATGACGACATGGCGGTTGTAAATAATAATTTACAGGTGCACGGCCTTGAAGGTTTGCGGGTTGTAGACGCTTCAATCATGCCTACCTTGATTGGAGGTAATACTAATGCACCTACAATCATGATTGCCGAGAAGGCAGCAGATTCCATTAGACAATAATAGACATAGCCTTAGAATAGACTGTCCCGGAGAGGTGGCTGAGTGGTTGAAAGCGCTCCCCTGCTAAGGGAGTATAGGGTAATCCCCTATCGAGGGTTCGAATCCCTCCCTCTCCGCCAGCCTATCTATGCAAATAAAAAAATAACATCCGCAACTTAATTCAGTTAATATTTCTGTACAACAAGGAATAATTATGAATTTAAAAAGTTTAGCTTTAACATTTTTAACAATTTTTTTAATTAACTGTTCAGGATCAGATAAAACTGAGCAAAATAAAAAAATGGCAGGAGATTTTCTTGATTTAGCATTATCAGAAAATCCAAAGTCGGCTCAACCTTTAACGCATCCAGATTTTACCTTTACTTTTATGGGAGAGACTGAAATATCGAATATTGCATTTGATAGAGAAGCTTACTTTGATGATTGGATACCCAATGTTGTTGGTGCTTTATTGCCAAATGGCATAACTTTAACTACTACAGATATGATTGGAGATGAGAACGGTGTGGCCGTTATTATGGAAGGAGATGCCGAAGGTATAAACGGAGAATATGATAATAAGTATGTTTTTGTTTATAAATTTAAAGATGGAAAAATATTATCTATAAATGAATATAACAGTGACCTATTGGTGGCAACTAGACTGTATAAAAATAAATTAGTACCACTTGATTAGATCAATTAATTTTAAGGAGATAACATGATTTTAAAACTTCTATTGGTTTTCAAAAAAAACCTTTTACCTTTTATTATTCTTTTTATTATTGGTTGCTCTGCTGAAGATAGTTCATCTAATAAATCTTCATGGAGTTTATCCGAGGGAATGGAATATCCGAAAGGTAATCAACTTTCTAGAGCCGAAGATGGTGTCATACTTGATGATGGAACTTTAATCGTTGCTGATCAAAGACATGGTTTAGCTAAAATTGATCTATCTGGAAATGTAACTCCTTTTGGTAATTTTGAAGCTTTGGAATATGCACATAATCCTCCAAAAGTTGAATCCGGGCCAAACGGCGTGCACCTGTCACCGGATAAAAAATTTGTCCTCACTGCGGATGTCTTCAACGGAAAAATTTATAAATCTTCTATTGAAAGTAACTCAACAGAAATTCTCTATTCTCATGAGTATGGAGTAAACACTGCGAGAGAAGATTCAACTGGAGCAGTTTGGTTCACTCAATCAACCGAAAATCAAAATGAGGAAAGAGTGTTTGAAGCTCTAGAGAGAGCTATTCCAGACGGTGCCTTATATCGTATTTCAAGTTTTGAAGGTGAAGTAACTCCTGAATTGATCATAGACGGACTTTATTTTGCGAACGGATTTTACATAGATGAGAGAAGTAACAAATTTTATCTCTCAGAAATGATGAAAAATAGAGTCCTCGTATTTGATTTGGATTTGTCGACAGGCTCACTTTCAAACCAAGTAATATTAGCAAGTATACCAACGCCTGATAATATGGAGCTCAATCATGATGGCAGATTATGGGTAGCGTCACTATTGTCAAACCAAATTTTGGCAATAGATTTAGAAACTGGAGATACTTCAGTTGTATTTGATGCACAGACAGAGGTAGGTCATGAAAATTTGCAAATAGGCTTACAAGATATGGAGAATGGAGAAGGTTTCGCAGATCTTCTTACTGAAGAGCTTATAGGTGACATGCCTGGGCTTCTAACAGGGATGATAATTGGAGATAATTCTCAGCCATTCTATGTAGCCAATTTAGGTTCCGCGCTAATAAAAGTCTCTAAAGAATAATATATAACCTTCTGTTGAATTTTTAAGTTCATATAGATCTACTGTAGGCTTTAATTTTATCCCAGTCACCGCTGATAATAATGGTTTTACCTTCATGTTGGAGATTTAGCCCCATCCTCGTTCCATCTGGGGAAAAACAAACCCCAGATATTTCTGTTGATCGTTTAGAAGAAACCCTGCCGAGAACATACATTTTTCCTTTAGGAGTAAATCCTATCAATTTACAAGCATTACTATCATTATCCTCACAGACTATTAAGTCACCCCAAGGAGATATAGTAATGTTGTCTCCCATCCAGAATTCATCTTTAGACTTAGATTCATAAAATAGGGTGATGTAATCATTTGCAGGGTTGTATCTCCAAATTTGTCCTAAACCAGCAAAACCTCCAGACTTGCAAGTAAAGTAAATTTCACTTTGATTAAGGTTATTAGTATCGACGATGATTCCCTCAGAGCCATTAAATGTTGTTCCACCTTTTTCCATGCCTTGAATTTTCGTTTTCTTTGAGGTTGCTTCTGGGTCCAATATAGAAACCCAAGATGTTTTAAGAGAATCACCAATTTTAATTTCCCCTTTACTATTATTGGCATTAACTAGGCCTTTTATACTTAATGCATAAAGTTTTCCCTCACCATCTAACTTATTTTTTGAATTAGGAATGAATTTATAGAAGAGTCCAGATGGATCGTCTTCAGTTTGATATACGCTTCCTTCTTTATCATTTATATCTACTGCTACAGCCTCTCTCTTAAATCTCCCCATTCTGCTCAATTTTTTATAACCTATTGAATTATTTCTTGGATCGATCTCAAATGCATAACCGTGGTTTTCTTGATAAGTCTCCTCACAAGAAATCCAAGTATTCCACGGAGTTTTACCGCCTGCGCAATTTTTTATTGTTCCGCTTAAACTTCTATAAGATTTTTCTACTTCTAGAGTTTCAGTATTCAAAATCAAAGTACTTGTTCCTCCCGAATAAGGAATTCCATTGATAGTATCATAGGCTTTTGAAGCATCTAAGGACACATCAGGACTAGTAGTTTCATGATTTATAATTAAGGCCAATTTATTATTATCCAATTGGAAGAACTCCATACCATCTGGATCTCCTCCATAAACCAAACCATCAGACATCAAGTTACCTGTCTGCATAATTTCTTTGTAATGGAGTGGGCTAGGCAAATCAAATAAAGTATCAGGATCTTTAAGCAGTGAACCATTCCATTGATTTACATTCTCTTTTCCTCTTTTGTTATCCGCAAAAAGTGCTTTATTTCCGCTTGCATGAAAAGCCATAAGAGCTCCAGACATGACGAAGGTAACTTTAAGAAACTTTCTTCTTGAGAATGTTGATTTCATAAAAACGATTATTATATTTTGTAAGAAACAGTTTTGCTGCAACATTTATGAAAAAAAAATTTTATTTTTTAAAACTTTCTATATCATTCTTTTCCTAAATCAAAGGGATCAAGGAGGAATCAGTGAGTATTTATTCATCATCAAATCCGGTGACTATATCAACTCTTAATGAAATGAAAGTTAGAGGAGAGAAAATTGCTTGTCTCACTGCATATGATGCAACATTTTCAGCATTAGAAAGCTCTTGCGGCATAGAAGTTATTCTAGTTGGTGATTCTTTAGGAATGATTTTACAAGGTCATGACAGTACTTTACCTGTAACAATGGAAGATATTGTGTATCACCTTGATAATGTTAAAAGAACAAACCATGGCTCTATGATTATGGCTGATATGCCATTTATGAGTTATGCATCAGAAGAACAAACACTCGAGAATGCAGCAGCCTTGATGAGGGCTGGTGCAAATTGCGTCAAACTTGAAGGCACTTCGTGGATAAGTAGATCAACAGAACTTCTTGCTGAAAGGGGGATTCCAGTTTGTGCTCATATGGGTTTAACTCCTCAATCTGTAAATAGAATAGGTGGTTATATCGTACAAGGCAGAAATCCTGATAAAGCAGAAGAGTTAATAAAAGAGGCTAAATTGTTAGAAGAGTCTGGTGCAAGTATGCTTTTGTTAGAGTGTGTTCCTTCTGAATTAGCAAAAAATATAAGCGAATCTCTAAAGATCCCTGTGATAGGTATAGGAGCCGGTGTCGAAGTAGATGGTCAAATAATGGTAAATTATGATCTGCTTGGTATTACTCAAATGGAAAAGCCTCCTAAATTTGTGAAGAATTACCTGCAAGGCGCATCTTCTATTGAGGAAGCCATAAGAAGTTATGTTTCTGAAGTAAAAGAAAAAAAATTTCCTGGTATAGAACATAGTTTCAAGTAATGCTGATAATCTCCGATACTGCTGAACTTGAAGAGGCATTAAGGATATACCGAAGAAAATTCAAGCACATATCCTTAGTCCCTACGATGGGAAATCTTCATGAGGGCCATCTAAAGTTAGTAAATCAAGCAAGTGAAATTTCTGATTTCGTATGTGTTTCCATCTTTGTTAATCCTCTTCAGTTTGGACCAAAAGAGGATTACAGTGCTTATCCCAGAACTTTAGATGAAGATATTAGTAAACTAGAAAACACAAATTGTTCTCTTCTATTCCTTCCAGAGTCAAAGGATTTACTACGTAATATACGAGAATGCAAAGCCGATCCTTACTTATCCTCAATTTTATGTGGAAAAACAAGAACAAATCACTTCGATGGAGTAGTTACGATAGTCAACAGACTTTTTGAATTATTTAAACCAAAATCAACTTACTTTGGCGAAAAGGATTACCAACAATTAATGATTATTAAAGAGTTTGTTACCAGACATGATCTAAATATTAAGATTGAAGGAATATCAACTGAAAGAGAGGAGTCTGGTTTAGCAAAAAGTAGTAGGAATAAGTATTTGAGCAATGACGAAAAAGAGAAGGCAACCTTAATCTATAGAAGCTTGTGCAAAGTAAGACAATCTATCCTAGATTTATCGTCTCTAGATCAAGCTATATGTGAAGCTATCGAATTACTGGAAGAAAATAGTTTTAAAGTTGACTACTTCGAGGCAAGATCTAGAGTAAGTTTAAAGTCATCTAATGATCTTGAAGATATTATTCTTTTTTGTGCGGCTACTATCAATAATGTGAGATTAATAGATAACCTTAAGGTTTAGTTAGTGTGAAACGAATACATGAAAAAGATTTATTTGAAGTATCAGATACTCTTTATCCTCATGGAAGGCTTACTAATGCAAAAAGGTTAGAAGGAGGGTTTTCATGCGATGTCTTCATTCTGGATATCCAAACAGCTAATAAAGAAACCAAATTAGTTTTCCGATCCGAGGGCTCTTTTCCAGCTGATAACTCAATCGAAACAGAATTTAATTTACTCAAAGTACTCAATACAACCAACTTACCGGTTTCTGAAGCAATCTATTTAGACACAAGCTGCAAGATTTTACACAGACCTTTCATGATAATGTCTTACTTAGATGGATCATTAGGAACTTCTAATGAAAAAGTAATTTGCGATCATGAATTGATGGCAACCCAACTTAGAAATATCCATCAAATAGAAATTGATAAATTATCTGAGTTATCTCTTAGAGTTGATCCTCTAGATCAATTACTTTCTTATATTCCAAAAGGAAGAGATTGGAATGAGATTAGAAACTTTATAAAAAATCTTACTATAGATGAATATAAAGGAAAGAAATGTCTTTTACATGGAGACTATTGGCCAGGGAACATACTTTGGAACAATGAAAACATAAGCGGTATTCTTGATTGGGAATATGCCGCTATTGGAGATCCGCTAGCAGACCTTGCTGTGACTTGTTTGGATGCAAGATACTCTAGTGGAGAAATAGGAATGAATTCCTTCAAACAAAAGTACCTTGGAAACGAAAAGATTGATGAATATAGATTTAATCTTTGGTTAATCTATATTGCTGCATCTACACTGCATTACATAAATAATTGGAACTTAGATAAGCAAACAAAATCTATAATGAAAAGAGAGTCAAAATTAACGATATTGGGTTCTTTTAACATTATTAAGAATCAGTCATAGGATAATCATACAACTACTAAGTTTTCCATTGAGTAATGATGTATATGAATTAAACCTATAGACTCAATAAAGAATGAAATGTTATTCTGATTTAAATTCTGGGGACATCTTATGTGGAAATTTATTGTAGTAATTTATTTAGGCATTTTCGCTTTATCAGTTTCAAGTTCACCTATCTGTAATATCAATCAAGAACTTAATAAAGATACTGCAGCTAAATTAAGTGAATTTAGAGATCAGACCTATTCAACTTGTTTAACATGTGCTGATAATTCTTGTCAGTTGAAAAACTGGCCTGAAGAAAAAAAAGGGGATGAGACAGTGTGTAAACTTCTTTTTTGCACACCTAGTTATGTTTCCAAATTTTTTGAAAAGCCCGATAACGTTAAATCAGGCAAAACTAAAATTGAATTTTCCTACATCATTAATTCAAAGGGGAAAATAAAAGAGGTAGAAGTAAAATCTGCCAAAGGTGCCATGAATGCTAGGGAGTCTTATAAATACTTACAAAGCTTTACTTCTAAAACTCAATTTGAGCCCTTATTAGTTAATGATAAGGCAATTACATTAATTAATCTTGAAGGGGAGCATATTGCCTATACAGGAAAATATGAAGACATTGATAAAAATATGCCAGTTAATCAAGGGATTTGGAGAAATTAGATAGATTTAAATTAGATGATCGAGAAATCTAAGCTTATTCGTGAATTAGAATTAGTTTCCACGGATAAGGATTTTATAGAGCCATTTAATGTATTGATAGATTCCCTCAATGATGAGGCTAATTTAGGTTCTATCGGTCAAATAGCTGTTGAATATCAATTAAAACAACATATAAATAATCGAATACTTATCGATAAGGCTTATAGTTTAAAAAAACATTCAGTATCAAAACCTCTCATTGTCATTGGTTTGCCTAGATCAGGAACAACATTTCTATTTAATCTTTTAAGCAAAGATCAAGATAACAGAAGCCCCTTGTTTTGGGAGATGATGAAGCCTTTTCCTTTGCTAAAAAAAGATGGCTTAAGAAAGAAGGTTAGAATATTCCAATCTGATTTAATTTTATTCTTTAAAGAAAGATTTATCCCAAATCTTGATAATCTTCACAAAATAAAATCTATTAGTCCTGAAGAATGTTTATTAATTAAGGTATTTGGTCTGCAAAGTATTTTATATTTCTATATGGCGAATGTTCCTACTTACTTAAATTATTTATCAAATTGTGATACTCAGATTAGTTATTCATGGCACTATAAATTTTTAAGTATTCTTGAGAATCAACTTAAGCCCAAGAGATGGTTGCTCAAAGACCCCAGTCACTTAGGTAATCTTAAGGAAATATTAAGCGTTTACCCTGATGCATGCTTTATTCACATTACTCGAGATCCTGTTGAGACTATTCCTTCAATTTGTAGCTTAACCGCCCAAGTAAGAAAAGGGTTCTCAAAAGATTTGGATAGAAAACGCTTAGGTCAAGACACACTTAATTTTTGGGCAAAATCAAATGACAAAAATGAGGCCCAAAGATCTGATTTATCCTCAAATCAATATATGCAAGTTCAATACGATGATTTATTAGATGACCCAATTAATTTAATAAAAGACATATACAGGAATTTTTCTATTTCGTTGGATGATCAAACTCTGTCTCTTATGAATGCTTACATCGGGGAAGATTCTAATGATGCGAAAGCTGAACACAAATATTCTCTAGAAGATTATGGACTTGAAAGGAGAGAAGTACATAATAAGCTGAATTATTCTTAATTTATTACTTAAATATGAAAATTCTTGTTATGGGATTACCCGGGAGTGGTAAAACCTATTTGTCTGAAAGACTTCAGCCATTGATAGAGTCTGCGTGGTTTAATGCTGATAAAGTTAGGTCTATGGCAGGTGATTGGGATTTTAGTGAGGAAGGTAGATTAAGGCAAAGTTTAAGAATGAAATCAATCGCTGATTTCGAATCACATCATAATAGGATTGTAATTTGTGACTTCGTCTGCCCAACTGAGGAAACTAGGAAGATATTTGATGCAGACGTAACTATTTGGCTCGATACCATCGTAGAAGGTCGTTTTGAAGACACAAATGCGTTATTTGAACCACCTTCTTCAGTTGATTTTCATATCACTGAATGGAATGATCACAATCATGAAGACATAGCAAAACAAATTAAAAAAAATGTTTGATTGGAAAAAACCTACAGTTCAAATGCTCGGCAGATGGCAACCTTGGCATACTGGACATCAAGAATTATTTAAAAGAGCAATAAAAAAAACTGGTCAAGTTATCATACAAGTCCGGGATGTACATGGTGCTTCAGGTGGTGATGGCCAAGATGATAACCCCTTTGATTGGGATGAAGTTTGTCGAAATATTTCTGATGGACTCCTTGAAGACGGATATGAAAGAGGAATTCACTATGAAATTATGATTGTTCCTAACATCGTGAATATTACTTATGGAAGGGGAGTTGGATATGTCTTTGAAGAGGAAACTTTTGACGAATCGGTAACTAGAATCAGTGCAACTAAGATAAGAAAAAAAATGAGAGAAGAAGGAGATCTGGATTAAACCATGAAAATTTGCATAAGTGAGTTTACCTATAATTCTTTTGAAGAACTGCTAGAAAATAACTTCAAAAATGATGAGTTCATTCTTATAGATTCAGAGGCAAATATAATCTCAGGAGAGGGTAAGCCAGATATTGCTTTGGTCTCTTACGAACTTATGTTCAAGGCTTTGAAGTCAGAAAGTTTTTTTGAAAAATATCTCGCTTTGATTGATGAGTGTTCTTTTGTTCAAGGATCATGGGCTGGCACCGAATCTCCTCAAGCACAAGCCTTGATCTCTCATGCTAAAATTTTTTCTCACGGAGGCGGTCTTCATGCTATTCCAATAGCGACTTATGTTTTTGCACAGATTTTAAGATCAATAAAGTCTATAGATGCTCATATTGAACTTCAAAGAGAAAAGAGTTGGAAGCAAATGATGTCTGTCGGAGAGCTTACGGATATGACAATAGGAATTACTGGATTTGGTGGTATAGGACAAGAAGTGGCAAGACTAGCTAAGGCTTTTCGTATGAATGTATTCGCTACGAAGAGAACACCTGTTGTATCAGATAATCTTGATAAGTTGTTTAAACCAAGTGAACTAGATGAAATGCTTCCTCTTTGTGATTTCGTAGTAAATTGTCTTCCATCAAGCGACGAGACCTATAAAGTTTTTTCAAAGTCTCAATTTGACTTAATGAAAACTTCCTCGATGTTCATAAATGTTGGTAGAGGGGAATCAGTAGATGAAGTTAGCCTTGCTGAAGCTCTTAAAGAAAAAATGATACTGTGTGCTGCTATTGATACAACCGATCCAGAACCTCTCGATTCTGATTCACCTTTGTGGACTCTAGAAAATTGTTTCATTACCCCTCACGATTCAGCATGGGGTCCAAGGGCACCTTTGAGAGCAGTTGAGCTGTTTATTGATAATTACAGACGTTTGAAAGAGGGAAAAAAATTACTCAATCAAGTATAAAAAAGGCCGCTAATGCGGCCTTTTTAGTTAGATAAGATTTAGCCTGTAAAGCCCACAACCGCTTTAACTTCCAAGAATTCTTCGAATCCAAATATACCCCATTCTCTTCCATTTCCAGACTGTTTATACCCACCAAAAGGAGTTGTGAAATCTGCACCAGCTCCGTTAATGGCTATACTTCCAGCTCTTATTCTGTTCGCAACTTTTTTAGCATGCTCTACATCTCCAGATGATACATAACCGTAAAGGCCATACTCTGTATCATTAGCGATTTCAATTGCTTCTTCTTCATCTTTGTAAGGAAGAATTGAAAGAACGGGTCCGAATATCTCTTCCCTTGCAATTGTCATGTCGTTATTTACATTTGCAAATACTGTCGGTCTAACAAAGTATCCTGCATTTAGACCTTCAGGTTTTCCTGGTCCGCCCGCTACTAGTTCAGCTCCCTCTTCAATACCTTTCTCAATCAGACCCTGAATTTTATTGAATTGAACATCACTTACTACTGGTCCGATACCTGTATCTTCTGCAAAAGGATCACCCACTTTTGTAGCCTCAGCTGTTTTCTTCGCTATTTCTTTTGCCTCTTCGTGCCTTGATTCTGGAACCAACATTCTGGTTGGAGCATTACAAGACTGGCCGCTATTATTGAAACAATGTTTTGCTCCACCTGATATAGCTGATTCAAAGTCTGCATCATCTAATATTATATTCGCAGATTTTCCTCCTAATTCTTGAGCTACTCTCTTAACAGTGTCCGCAGCACCTTTGGCAACGGCAATACCTGCTCTTGTTGAACCAGTAAAAGACATCATATCAATACCCGGATGAGAAGACATAGCTTCACCAACTGTAGGACCATCACCATTTACAAGATTGAAAACTCCTGCAGGTACACCAGCTTCATGAAGTATCTCAGCAAAGATCATTGCATTTAAAGGAGCCATTTCAGTTGGTTTCAGAACCATCGTACATCCTGCAGCTAGTGCAGGCGCTACTTTGCAGGAGATCTGATTAATGGGCCAGTTCCATGGAGTAATCATACCTACAACACCTATAGGTTCGCGTCTTAAGACTGTTTTACCTCTTGTTTCTTCCCACTCAAAGTTTTGTAAGACTTCTATTGCTTGTGCAAAATGGCCAAGGCCTGTTGCGGCTTGAGCTGCCTTTGACAAAGATAATGGAGCTCCCATTTCTGAAGAAATAGTTTCAGCTATTTCGTCATACCTAGATTGATAGACCTCAACAATCTTGCCAAGTATGGCTAATCGTTCTTCGACTGTGGTTTGGCTAAAGCCATCAAAAGCTTTGGAGGCTGCTTTGACAGCGTTATCTACGTCAGCCGAAGTCCCCATAGCAATTTGTCCTATTACTTCTTCATTAGAAGGATTTAAAACATCAAACATGTTTTTTCCTTCCACAGGATCAACCCATTCTCCGTTTATATAAAATTGTTCATAAGTTTTCATTATTACTCTCCGTATATTTGTACTGTAAGTATATATTAGGATTAGACAAAGTTAAGTTAAATTTACTTTGTTTACCTGCTCATTAGACTGGCTTTCAGTTGACTTTGAATTCTTTCAGCCCATAAAGAAATATATTTTCTTGTCTCCCTTGGATCTATTATTTCATGAACTGAAAAAGCTTCCGCCCTAGGAAAAGGATTTTGATTTTTAGCCATTTTTTCTTCTAGCTCTTTTCTTTTTGCTTCAGGATCTTCCGCCTCAGAAATTTCCTTTTTAAAAGCTACAGCTACTCCACCTTCTAGTGGAAGCGGTCCAGACTCGGCAGAAGGCCAAGCGAGAACATAACCATCTGGACCATAATGGGCTGCAGCAGCTACCCCGAATGATTTTCTAATCATTACCGTAGTCCATGGAACAGTAGATTCTGTAGTTGCTAATACTGCTTCAGTGCCATGTAAAATTGTTCCAGCCTTTTCTGCATCTGGTCCAATTAAGAATCCTGGTTCGTCTACTAAGCTTACAATTGGAATATTAAAAGTGTCACATAATCGTATAAATCTCGTGGTTTTTTGAGCACCCTCTGCGGACATGGACCCAGCATAAAAATTTGAATCATTAGCAAAAATCGCAACTGCATACCCATTAATCCTTGCAAAGCCCGTAATTATGCCTCGTCCATAATATCTAGTCATTTCAAAGAAAGATCCCTTATCAAATATAAAATTGACAATGTCTCTCATTTCATAGGATCTTTTTCTATCTTTTGGAATAATTGATAGTAAATCTTCTTCCATTCTTTCTATAGGATCGTCACAATCTATTTTTTCAGTAATTTCATATTTATTTTGAGGAAAGTAAGAAAGGAACTTCTTGATTTGTAAGAATGCATCTTCTTCTGTGGAGGCAACATTATCTGTCACGCCATTTACCTTGTGGATTTCTGAACCACCTAACTCTTCCTTAGACATCTTTTTCCCAAAAGCTCTTTCCACAACCGCAGGACCTGCAACAAGTATTTGAGCCGTTTCTTTTGTCATTACTCTAAAGTGTGAACCAACAAATCTAGCAGCAGGCATACCTGCAACAGGACCTAACGCTGCTGATGCTACTGGAATTTCTTTCAAAGTATCTGCAATAGATTTAAACCTAGACTTAGAAAAGACGGGATCACCTCCATAGCCTCCAGATTTTTTTCCAGGACCAGCAACAGATCCGCCACCACCTTCATGAAGCCTGATAAGTGGGATTTTGTACTTAAGGGCAAGCTCCTCTGTATAAACACTTTTTCTTAGACCTGCTGAATTAGGTGATCCACCTTTGACCGTAAAGTCTTCTCCACCAACTACTACTTGTTTATCATTAATTTTCCCAAAACCTAGGATAAAATTTGCAGGTGTTAAAGATTCCAACTTACCTTCATCATTAAGTTCTGACCCACCTGCGATTTCACCTTGTTCTTGAAAAGAGTTAGGATCTAACAAAAGCTCTATTCTTTCTCTTAAAGTTAGCCTTCCTTTTGCATGTTGAAGCTTAATAGCATCCTTTCCACCTTGTGCTTTAGCAAGTTTTCTTCTTTTTTTAATTTCTGTTGTTTCTTTTTTCCAACTCATAATTCTAGTGCCCCGTACAGGATTTGAACCTATGGCCTCTGGATTAGGAATCCAGCGCTCTATCCGACTGAGCTAACGGGGCATTTTAAAGACATTTTAGCAATTTAGTCTTGATTTTAAATTCTCTTTGATTATTATTCATTGAGCACCGATTTGAACCAGATTGCGGGTGCTTTATAAATACTGCTAAATAGGATACTTGAAGACAAACCTGTTTAGCGAAAGCTGGCAGGTTTTTTTTTGGAGAAAATAAGATGAGTAACGAAGGTAAAAATTTAGAAACAATAGCACTGCATGCAGGCTGGAGAGCAGATGCGACTACAGGATCAGTAGCTGTTCCCATACACCAAACAACTAGCTATCAGTTTGAAAGTACTGAAAAGGCTGCAGATCTATTCGCTTTAGCGGAATTAGGTAATATTTATACAAGAATAATGAATCCTACTACAGCTGTTCTCGAAGAGAGGATGGCAGCTCTTGATGGAGGTGCAGCTGGTTTAGCGGTTTCATCAGGACAAACCGCCTCGGCTTATTCCATTCAGAACCTAGCCAGAGCTGGAGATAATATTGTTGCCTCTTCTCATTTATATGGAGGTACTTACAACCAGTTCAAAAACAATCTATCCGAAATGGGCATTGAAGTTAGATTCGTTGATCCAACAGATCCTTTGATGTTTATCAAGGCTTCAGACACCAAAACACGAGCTTTTTTTGGAGAAACCCTACCTAATCCAAAGCTACAAGTTTTTCCTATTAAAGAAGTTGCAGATCTTGGAAGAAAAAATGGAATTCCTCTAATAGTCGATAATACTGCCGCTCCAATATTTTGTAGGCCCTTTGATCATGGAGCGGCAATAACTACCTACTCGACTACAAAATATATTGGAGGTCACGGAACTTCAATAGGAGGTTTAATAATAGATGGCGGAAATTTTGATTGGACCGAAGCTGGTCCAGAACGACAACCAACTCTTAATACACCTGATCCTTGCTATAACGGAGTAGTTTGGACTGAAGCTACTAAAGAAATGGGGCCGATAGCCTATATTATGAAAGCTAGAACTACCTTGCTTAGAGATTTAGGCGGAGCAATGAGTCCATTTAATGCCTGGTCATTCATTCAGGGTCTTGAAACTTTACCTTTAAGGATGAGAGAGCACGGCAAGAATGCCCTTCAAGTTGCTCAATATCTTGAGGATAATAGTCTTGTTTCTTCAGTAACTTATCCTGGAATTTCAGAAGGCATTAGTAAAGAGAGGGCAGATTCATATTTAACAGGCGGCTATGGTGCTTTAATAGGTTTTGAGTTACCTGGAGGAGTCGAAGCAGGAAGGAAATTTATTGATTCTTTAGAGCTTCTTTACCATGTTGCAAATATTGGAGACTCCAGATCACTGGCAATTCATCCAGCCTCTACAACGCACAGTCAATTAACCTCAAAAGAACAATTATCTGCTGGCGTAACACCTGGATATGTAAGACTATCGGTTGGTATTGAAAATGTAGAAGATATTATTAACGATATTGATCAAGCCATTAAAGCGGCAAGTTAGTTCATCAACGAAATTTACTTAAAGCTTAGTTGGATTTTCAATACCAGGATAAACTTCTTCTGGATCGAATACTTTCTCCGATTCGGTGAAATTTAGTATAACTTCATCTTTTTCTATTGAATCGACTGATCGATAAAAGCATGATTTATAACCAACATGACAACTTGCCCCTAAGCCTCCTATGGTTACTTTCAGCCAGATGGAATCTTGATCATCATCTATAAGTATTTCATCTATTTTATGGACCATTCCACTAGACTCACCTTTTTTCCATAAGGCTTTTCGACTCCTGCTCCAGTAGTGTGCTTCTTTGGTAAGAATTGTTTTCTCTAAAGCTTCTTTATTCATGTAACCAAGCATTAACACCAAACCTGATTTAGTTTCAGTAACAACAACAGGGATGACGTCCTCTGAATTAAACTTAGGTGCAAGATTATTCCCTTCTTCTACAAATTCAACAGATGATCGTTGGGCAAATTTTATTTTATTCACAATTTTTCCTATTAAGAAGTTTCATTTTAACAGAACATAATTGTCCCAAGCCAATAGCATCTAAAATTCAGTTTAAAGGAGTTTTTTGTTAAAATAGACTTATCAATGCTTCCTAATTTAAAAGTAGAGAACCTGTCTTGTGTTCGATCAGAAAAAGCTATATTCAAAAATTTAAACTTTGAAGTTTTGCCTGGTCAAAATATAGAAATTGTTGGCTCAAATGGTTCTGGGAAGACTACATTACTAAGAACACTTTTAGGTTTTATTAACAAAGCGGAAGGGATTATTAATTGGCTGGATGAAGATAATAATTTCAATGAATATCGATCTTTTGACTGTTTCTATCAAGGACACGAAATGGGCATAAAAAACTTGCTTACGGTTTTTGAAAACTTGAAGTTAACTCATAACGCAAAAGGGATGAGTGAAAAAGATATAAATAAGTGCCTAGAGAGGGTAGGACTTTATAAGACAAATGAGATGGCATCAGATCTATCTGTAGGACAAAAAAAGCGAATTTCAATTGCAAGATGGCTGCTAAAAGACTTTAAAATTTATTTTATAGATGAACCTTTTACTGCTTTAGATGACCCTGCCTCTGATCTTATTAAAGAAATAATTAATGAACTTAATCAAAAGGGCAGCTCATTTGTTATAACAGGGCACAGATCCTCAAACATTAATGCAACCCTTGTTGAGATTTGATATGAATAGTTCAGTATTGGATTGGTTAGGTCTTTTATTAAAAAGGGATTTAATTATTGCTTTTAGAAGATCCTCAACATATATAACGCCTTTAGTCTTTTTTTTAATTGTTATTACTTTTTTTCCTTTAGCACTGGGGCCTCAAGAAAGTTTATTAAGCTCTTTGGCTCCTGGAGTAATTTGGATTGCCGCTTTACTAGCTTCATTGCTCGCGGTAGAAAGTATATTTAGTGAAGACTTTAGAGATGGTTCTCTAGATGATTTCTTTATTTCTTTAGAACCTTCTTTTGTCTTGGTGTTTGCAAAAGTAATGATCCATTGGCTAATTACCGGACTGCCAATTCTCATTGCTTCATCTCTTGCAGCAATTATTTTATATCTTCCTTTAGACAGTTTTGTTCCTATGATTATAAGCCTTCTACTTGGAACGTCTTTTATGAGTTTGTTAGGTGCTCTTGGTGCAGCATTATCTTTAGGAAAATCAGCTATTTTAAGCGCAATTATAGTCTTACCTTTTTCTATACCAACATTATTAATGGGTACTTCTGTTATAACTTTTTCGCTCAATAATCAAGATTATTCAGGATTTCTAATGATTATGGGTGCCATGCTTGCAATAGGTATCCCATTGCTATGTTTGTTAACTGTAGAAGCCTTACTGTTGAATTATGACTAGGATTTGGAAAGTTGCTAAAAGGTGGTTTATTGAAATGGGATCACCTCCTTTATTTTATCGATGGTCTTCAAAGGTTACTTCTTGGTTAGGGATTTTGGCCATAATTTTTTTATCAGTAGGACTTTTTTGGGGATTACTAATTGCTCCAACTGACTATAAGCAAGGTGATGTTTATAGAATTTTATATGTTCATGTCCCTTCAGCGATACTCGGTCAGTCAATTTTTATGTTTATGGCGGCTTGTGGTCTTATTAATGTTGTCTGGAGAGCAAAGATATCAGGAATGATGTTGAAATCTGCCGCACCTATAGGAATGAGCTTCACTCTCATAGCTTTAGTAACTGGTTCCGTGTGGGGTAAGCCTACGTGGGGAACTTGGTGGGTATGGGATGCACGTCTCACTTCAACTCTTATATTATTATTTATTTATGCTGCATTAATAGGTCTGTATTCATCAATTGAAGATAAAACCAAAGCTGATCGGGCAGTCTCTATCTTGTCGATTGTAGGCTTGGCGATTATACCCGTGATAAAAAAATCAGTAGATTGGTGGCAAACACTTCATCAGCCATCTACTTTTACATTGACATCTTCTCCTTCAATGTCTCCTGAAATGTATCAACCTCTTTTATTGTGTGTGATTGGATTTTATTTAATTTTCGCCTTTGCATTAACTTTAAATCTTAGGAATGAGGTTATTGACAGAGAAAGATCAAAGAATTGGGTCAAGCAAATATTTGTAAACTAGGAAATGTTAGAAAACTTTAATGATTTACTTTATATGGATGGCAATGGCCTTTTTGTATGGTTCTGTATGGCTTTTGTTATTCTTGTTCTCAGTCTAAATATCCTTTATGCCATTAAGAAGAAAAGAAAACTTATTAAACTAATCAGATCTTCATGAACCCATTAAGAAAACAGAGACTCTATGCTTTGATTGCAGTTCTAATCGGATCACTTCTAGCAACTTGGCTTGTTGTTTCAGCTTTATCCGAGAATATGAATTTGTTTTACTCACCTAGTGAAATATTAGGAGTTGATATTGATGAAAATGTGATTATTAGAGCTGGAGGAATGGTGAAGCAAGGCTCTATTGAAAAGAGTAAAGATTCTTTAAATGTCAGATTTACCGTCACAGATTATCAAAATGAGTTGATAATAAATTACGAAGGTATATTGCCAGATTTGTTTGACGAAAATGCTGGAGTAGTTGTAAGAGGAAATTTGAAAACTGATGGCACCTTTAAGGCAATCGAAGTTCTTGCAAAGCACGATGAGAATTATATGCCTCCAGAGGTCGCCAAGCTAATTGAGGTAAAAGAATGATACCTGAATTCGGCCATTTAATTTTAATTGTCCATTTAATTTTGAGTCTATTGGGTGGGACACTGCCACTTTTAGTAGTTTATGCGAACTATAGATCACTTGAGATTTCAATAAAGAAATTATCAGTGACACTTTTTATATTAATAACAATCTCTTTTCTATCTTTAATTTATTCTTTTCTAGTAGATGATTTTTCTGTCGCATATGTTGCCCAAAATTCAAATATCAATCTACCAGTTTATTATAAGTTAGCAGCAACATGGGGTGCCCATGAAGGATCATTAGTTCTATGGATTCTAGCGATGAATGCCTGGCTAATAGGGTTTATCTTTTTTACTCGTTCTAAAGATAAAGACTTTCTCGTAACAGTATTTTCTATTTCTTGTCAGGTCATCTTTGCTTTTTCACTATTTACACTCTTTACATCCAATCCTTTTGAGAGAATTCTACCTATACCTCCTCTAAATGGTGCTGATCTTAATCCTTCATTACAAGATTTTGCATTTACAGTGCATCCACCCTTACTTTATTTTGGATATTCTGGTTTATTAATACCCTTCGCTATAGCAGTATCTGCAATGTTGTTTAAAAAAGACACTAGAGATTGGGCTAGTCATTCTAGACCCTGGACGCTTCTATCTTGCAGTTTTTTAACATTGGGAATAGCGTTAGGGAGTTGGTGGGCTTATTATGAATTAGGCTGGGGCGGATGGTGGTTTTGGGATCCTGTAGAAAATGCAGCCTTCGTACCTTGGCTTTTATCAGTTGCTTTATTCCACTCTTTGATCACCAGTCAAAATAGAGGAGTTTTTGGTAAGTGGTCCATACTTCTTTCAATTTTTGCTTTCGCTACGAGTTTACTAGGTACTTTTTTGGTGAGGTCTGGAATATTAACTTCCGTTCATGCCTTTGCTTTAGATCCAGAAAGGGGCTTATTTATATTAGCTATTCTTGCTTTTTTTGTAATCGGTAGTCTTTTTATCTACTCAATAATGGACTTTGGACATGTTGAAGAAAACAAATATGAACTCACTTCCAAAGAATTTGGTTTCTTATTGAATAACCTGCTGCTAGTTGTTCTTGCTATCTCAATTTTATTTGGAACAATTTTTCCCCTTATCTACGAGGCATTTACAGGAGGAAAGCAAATATCGGTAGGGGCACCTTACTTTGAAATTATACTTTTTCCCTTTGCCTTGGCATTAGGATCGCTGCAAGGCGTTGCCCTTTACCTTTCTTGGGGTAAATCTTCGTCTTTTGATTTTTTACCTAGACTACTCATCGAGTCATTATCTATATTTTCGCTAATCATTCTCATTTTATTTGTTCTCTTCGATAATCTATATCTCAGTTCTTTTGCGACAATATTTTTAGCGTCGTGGATACTAGTAGGAACATTACAAATAACGAAAAAAAGAAATTTGAGCTATTGGAATTTCTTAAGAAAGAGATTAGCTGTAACTTTTGCCCATACAGGAATGGCTATTCTGATCATTGGAGTAGGGGTAGTATCAAGTTACTCTCTGGAAAAAGAGATAATCTTAGCGCCAGGAGATTCAACAGAATTTAGTGATCAAACCATTAATTTCCAATCTATAGATGATTTATTGGGACCAAATTACACATCTAAATCTGCTGTTGTATCTTTTGATGATGGAGCGGAACTTTCTAATATAGTAACTGAGAAAAGAACTTATTTACCCTCAGGCCAGATAACAACTGAGGCAGGAATTCAAGCAGACCTTTTCAAAGATTTATATGTATCTATTGGAGATAATTTACAATCTAATATTTGGTCTTTTAAGGTTCAAATTAAACCTTTTATCCGTTGGATTTGGCTAGGTGCTCTTTTGATCGCAATTGGTAGTTTCTTGGCAGGAGTAAGACAATTTAAAAGAACATGAAAAAAATTATAAACGCATTACCCCTAGTTGTTTTTGCCTCATTAATCATTGTTCTTTTCTCTTTTTTAAGCGACAGAGATGATCAGTTAGAGACAGCGCTGATAGATAGCTCTTTTCCAGAATTCAAACTTGGATCATTATCAGACGAATCCAGGATTTTGACCAAGCAAGACATTATTAAATTACCAGCTTTGATAAATGTTTGGGCTACTTGGTGCATAGCGTGTAGGGTTGAGCATCCTTTTTTAATGAAATTAAAAGAGGAATCAAGACTTACAATATACGGCTTAAATTACAAAGATAATAAATTAAAAGCTCTTGATTTACTTGAAAGAGATGGAAACCCGTTCGAATTTTCTATATATGATTTTGAAGGCAGATTAGCCATTGATTTGGGAGTATATGGGGCACCTGAAACTTTCTTTATTGATAAAAATGGTCTTATTCGAGAGAGGCATGTTGGTGTAATAGATGAAAAGGTGTGGGAAGAAAAATTTTCTAAATACCTCGATGAATAAACTCATTTTCTTTTTATTATTTCTCATTTGCTCTATGCATATTAGTGTTGAGGAGAAAGTAAATTATGACAATGAGGCATATCCTTTTGCTAGTGAGGCTCAAGAGTCATTATTTTATTCTCTTCTAAATGAGTTAAGGTGTCCTAAATGCCAAAGTTCAAATCTTGCAGGTTCTAATTCACCTATTTCAAATGATTTGAAGCGAGAAGTTTATGAATTAGTGGTAGAAGGTAAATCCTCTAAACATATTAAAGATCATTTAGTTGATAGATACGGTAATTTCATAATCTATAATCCGCCTATTGAGCCAGCTACATATGCATTATGGTTCGGTCCATTCATTTTGATACTCCTATCGGTGTTAGTAATTATTTTTGTTAGGAAAAGAATAATTTAATGAGCTATATCTATTTTTTTTTAATCATATTTATTCTTTTGTACGCTCTATTAGTTAAAAAGGATGATTTTTTTAAATTTAATATCAAAATAATTATTGTTGGATTAGTTTCAGTTTCTTCTTTGCTAGTTTATGAAAATATACTTTCTGATGGATCTCTAGAATTAGCTTATCAGAAACAATCATTGGATATATTTCTTGGAGAAGATAAGCAAAAAAAAGAAAATAATAGAGAAGAAGTAAATAACTTGATTACTCAGCTTGTTAAAAAAAAAGATGTTGAGCCAGGAGAACTATACATTCTTGCACGTCAGCTAAAGAACATTGATGAATTTATCCTTTCTAGAGAACTTTATAAGGAGATTTACAATAGATTTGGTGATGATTTGGACGGGCAAGTAGTTGCTGAATATGCCCAAGTATTGTTCATGAGTGCCGGTAGGAAATTTAGTGACACTGTATATATTTTGTTAGAAGAAGCACTTAAAAAAAATCCAAATAATCCTTCAGCCTTAACTCTAAAGGGTTTAGCTGAACTTGAAAAAAGTAATCCTCAATTGACTATTGAATTATGGAACAAAGCTATTCCCATGTTGAATTCTGAGAAAGAGAAAGATGATTTAAAGTCGCTCATTGAAGCAGTAAAAAAAAGAAAAAATCAGTAGTTTCCTAAGCATATATAGACTAAAATTTCTAGGCAAATGAAAGTTAATTTTGTTTCATTCATGCCTTTATTCAAGGCATTGGTTTCTTACCCCCTAAAGGAATTACAATTATGAGACTCAATTCTATCAAGCTTTCTGGTTTCAAATCTTTCGTTGATCCAACTTCTGTTACCTTTCTATCGAGCATGTCATGTATTGTTGGCCCAAATGGTTGTGGGAAATCTAATGTTATAGATGCCGTTCGTTGGGTTCTAGGTGAGAGTTCGGCAAAAAATTTGAGAAGTGATTCTATGACTGATGTAGTTTTTAATGGCTCATCTTCAAGAAAACCAGTCTCAAAAGCTTCAGTAGAATTATTTTTTGACAATAAAGAGGGACGGATAGGTGGAGAATTCTCAAGTTATAGTGAAATCTCTGTAAGGCGGAGTTTAGAATTAGATGGTCAATCTAATTATTATTTAAACGGAACAAGCTGCAGAAAAAAAGATATAACTGACGTTTTCTTAGGTACAGGATTAGGACCTAGATCGTATGCAATCATTGAACAAGGAATGATATCGCAATTAGTTAGCGCTAAACCTGAAGAAATGAGAGGCTACATAGAAGAAGTAGCTGGCATCTCAAGATACCTTGAGAGAAAAAAAGAAACCGAATCAAGAATAAAAAGAACTAAGGAAAACTTATCAAGACTAGATGATTTGAGGGAAGAGATTACGAGATTGTTGTTCAAACTCCAGAGACAAGCTAAGGCTGCAGAAAAATATCATGAGCTAAGAAAAGCTGAGACGCAAGCCCAATTAGTGCTTTTAGGTTCAAAATGGAGAGATGTTTCATCAGCACTAATAGTAAAAGAACAGGAAGTTAAGAATCAGGAACTCAAAGTCGAAGAGATAAATTCTGAAAAAAATACATCTGACAGCGAGATTATTAAACTAAGGGCAAAGCAAATTGAGCTGCAGACAGCATTAGATAAAGTTCAACAAGAGTTTTATAGTTTCGGTGCAGATATATCAAGAACAGAACATGATATTTCCCTTAAAAAAGATAGAGTTAATGAAATAAATGAAAAAATTTCTACGAATTCAATTCTTATTGATGCAAGATCTAAGGATTTGCAATATCTTGAAGAGAGTAAATCATCTGCTCAGAAAGAACTCATTAATATTGAAAAGGAATTACAGTTTCTTAAAGAATCGGGTGATGAGGAATCTAATAAAGCTGAGGCTAAGAAAATCGAAGGTTCTTGGCTGGTATTCATAACTCAAACTAAAAACTTAATAGCAGATCTTTCTAGTGCTATTGAAAATGTACAGTCCAAGTTATTCAAAAAAGAATCAATAGAAGATGAATTTGCAAAGGTAGATTCTATTCGGAAGGAGATAAGTCATCTAGAATCTGAACCTGTAAAGTTGACTAAGTTGACTCAAGATTTTTTGATTAATGCATCTGAAGGTGCGAAGCAACAAAGAATTAACTTAATTGATAAAACAGATAAGTATGCAGAATTACAGGCAAAACTTGCTTCACTAAATTCTGAAGGGTCTCATTTAGATGGGAAGATGCATGATCTAAAAAAAGAAAATTCAAAACTCGAAGTCGAGTTAAATGAATTGAAGGAACCAATCAGTCAAATACAAAAGAAGTTAGATTCACTTTTATCAGATAGACTAAAGGTTGAAGACAGATTACTACAATCAAGGAAAGATATTGAAGAATGTAATGCCTCTATACATAACATTGAAAGAGAAAAAATCGAGAAAGAACAGGCCGCTATAACACTTAGGGAATTACTAGAAAATCTTAGGTTAGACCGACAAGCCTCTAAGATTGAACAAGAGAATATTGAATCGCAAGTTGTTGGTTTAAATGGAAATCTCTCAAAAATAAAAGAAGATATAGACAAAGACAAAACAGTGGAGAACTATGCTGCTGAATTAGAGCAAATAGAATTAAAGATATCTAGATTGGGTGCAATAAATCTAGTAGCAATGGAAGAATATGACCAAGAGTTAAAAAGAAAAACATTACTTGATGAGCAACATAAAGAACTTATGGAAGCTCTAGAAACTCTAGAAAGTGCCATAACTAAAATAGATAAAGAGACTCGTACCACTTTTAAAGATACTTTTGATAAATTGAACAAAAGTCTTTCTCTTTCTTTCCCAAAATTATTTGGGGGAGGTCATGCTGAATTGGTAATGTTGGGAGATGATTTACTAACTTGTGGAATAGGAATTACTGCAAGACCACCAGGCAAAAAGAATGCAAGCGTTTCTCAATTGTCAGGTGGCGAGAAGGCACTCACTGCAATAGCTACTGTCTTTGCTTTTTTTGAACTTAATCCAGCCCCTTTTTGTCTTCTTGATGAGGTAGATGCACCTTTAGATGATCTCAATACCATGAGATTTATCGACCTTGTTGAGGAAATGTCCCAGAGAGTCCAGTTTGTTTACATCACCCACAACAAGATCTCTATGGAAAAAAGTAAGCACCTTATGGGAGTTACAATGCAAGAGCCTGGTGTTTCTAGATTGGTAGCAGTTGATGTAGATCAAGCTGTAGAAATGGCTGCAAGTTAATATGTTTAATCTAGCAGAAATTCTTACATTACTTATTGGCTGTCTATTAGCATTAGTCTTCATAGACGGGATTAGACGAGCTTTAAGAATTAAAAGAAGTAAGCTGAAAGTTGATCTAATCAATCCCTCATCTGAAGAAAGTTTAGATTTCGTAGAGGAATGGCAGGGATATGAAGATATGGAAGAAAATGAAGTTTTGTCTTCAGAAGTTACTGTCGAAGAGGCTTTAGATATTTCTCCTGCTATAAACTTAAATATCATTCATCTTCATGATGAGCGTGATTATGTATTTTCTAAGTCTTCACTATCTCAAGCCTTAGTTTTTTATAACTATAGATTTGAAGATAAAGGTATATTTACAATACTTGATTCAGACGATGCCCCGGCATTTACTATCTTGAATGGCAAGAACCCTGGTATCTTCTCTGAATCTATTAAATCTAATGATATTGCTTTAGTTCTAGACCCACAAAACCTAACCAATCCAATTGAATCTTTTGAGCTGTTCATCGAGGTTTCTCAAATCATACAGGAAACCTTTCAATGCCAAATCTTGGATGAAGATCGGAACTTTATGACCAAACAAATGATTGAACATATGAAAAATCAATTTCATGAATATCAAAGGCAATTTCTTGCTTCTGCTAGTTAGTTCAATTATTGATGAAAGATAGTCCTAAGATCAAAGAAAGGGTACTCGAACTCCATAAACTTATAAATCTCCATTCTTATAACTATCATTCTTTGGATGAACCTTCTATTGAGGATCATCAATATGATGCTCTGTTTAATGAGCTACTCGATTTGGAAGACAAATTTCCAAAATATCAATTTTCTTTTTCTCCTTCCCAAAGAGTCGGCGGCAAGCCTCTTGATGGTTTTAAGAAAATAGAACACTTGACTCCTATGCTTTCTTTAGACAACGCATTTAATGATGATGATATGGAAGACTTTAATAAACGCATCCTGGAGAGGCTACTTGTCGAAGGCAACATAAGCTTTTCATGCGAACCTAAGTTAGATGGAATTGCAGTAAATCTGCTATACAAAAGCGGTCACCTAGATATAGCTAGTACTAGAGGGGATGGAAAGATTGGCGAAGACATCACTCATAATATAAGAACCATCAATTCAATACCCCTCTCACTTATAGGTGATAATTCTGACCTGCCAAGCCTCATAGAGATAAGGGGAGAAGTTTTTATCGAAAAAAAGGATTTTGATCTGGCAAATAAAAAAGCAATCAAAGAATGGTATTGGTTATATTGAAGAAGGAAACTTTAAGCTTCCTGACTCTCAATCAGAGTTGTTAAAACAATATCAATCATGGGGACTCCCAATTAATCCTTTCAGTGATGTGGCTGATGATTTAAGAGCTTGTGAAGAATATTTTCATAAAATTTCGAATGCGAGAGATAATCTTCCATACGAAATTGATGGCATAGTATACAAAGTAAATGACCTAGATAAGCAAATTTCTTTGGGACAGGTCTCTAGGGCACCCAGATGGGCCATTGCCAGAAAATTTCCTGCTGAAGTAGGAACTACCATAGTAAAAAAAATTTATTATCAGGTTGGAAGAGTAGGTGGGATAACGCCTGTAGCCGAATTTGCTCCTGTCAATATTGGAGGAGTTACCGTTTCACATGCCAGCATTCATAATTTTGATGAGATAGATCGATTAGATGTAAGGGAAGGTGATACAGTCGATATTAAAAGAGCTGGAGATGTCATACCTCAGATAATTTCTGTGGATTTGGATAAAAGAAAAAAGGGATCTTCAAAAGTATCTTTACCAAAAAGGTGCCCATCTTGTAATACTGATTTAGTAAAAATAGAAGGGGAGGCTATCTTAAGATGCACCATGGGACTCGATTGCCCTGCACAAAGAATTGGAGCTTTAATACATTTTGTTTCAAGAAATGCTTTAAATATTGATGGCCTAGGCGAAAGAATCATTGAATTATTGGTAGATAAAAATTTAGTATTAAATTTCGCCGACTTATTTAGATTAGAAATAAAGGATATTGTAGATCTTGAAGGATTTGGTGAGAAATCAGCTACTAATTTAATTCGTTCTATTCAAGAAAGTAGAGATACTACTTTACCTAGATTTATATATTCACTTGGAATAAGGGAGGTTGGTGAAGCAACGGCTATGAACCTTGCTTTAAATTTTAATAATATAACTAATTTTCTCTTAGCAAAAGAAGAAGATTTATTAGAGATAAATGATATAGGAC
>LULK01000518.1_pt1 | contig 26218 bp, 27 predicted proteins | sample 728181 | NCBI WGS metagenome assembly LULK01 (sample SAMN03860291, study PRJNA289734) | marine metagenome | biome: seawater column; feature: ocean; material: water; isolation source: Red Sea water column Station 169 - depth 10m | place: Saudi Arabia: Red Sea | collected 2011-10-15 | depth 10 m | reverse complement strand
AATTTTTCTAGGTGGTTTTTTTAAATAATCGATTGATTTAGGTATAAATTTTGTAGGACCATTATCTAAATTAAATGAGTCTAAAGCAATAATTACTAAATAAGAAAAACCCTTATGAAGTCGTTTTCCACCCAAGTATCTACTATCAGTATGCCACGAAGAACCAATCCCGAAGTTTTTTTTATTCTTTTTAATCTTGTAACTATTTATTAATCTATTTTGTGCATTAGAGGATTGCAAAACGTAGTCTTTATCTAAAAGTTTTGTCAAAATTTTATCTATTTTTTTCTGGTATATAAGTCTCAACAGATAAGGATCATCATTAAAATAATTATAAATTACTTGATTAGTTGGGCTACCCACTCTTTCATTTTTCTTTATTCTTTTTAATAATACTTTTTTTAATTTTTTTTTAAAATTGGTAGTCTGTTTCTTATCATAGATATTTTCTAAAATTACATAACCTTTATTTTTTATTTGGTTTAAATATTTTTTCATTTTAATAATTGATATACTTTAACCTATTATAATTTACTAGTATTAAAAATTAAATATGTTAATTTTTTAAATGAAAAATATTAATGAAATTCAAAAAATCTTAGAAGTAAAAAAAAAAAATTTTTCAGAAAATTCTTTATTAGAAGACTATAACTGGGATTCACTATCTATGCTTAATTTAATTTCATTATTGAGTAAATATAAAAAAATTAAAGCTCAAGACTTGTCAAAATTAAAAAAAATTAAAGACTTAGATAAATTCATATCAAAAATAAAAAAATGAATATTCTTTTTGTTGGAGCCTCAAGCGAAATTGCTTCAAACGTTTCAAAAAAGCTCAATTTCAATATTTATGGGATTTCAAGAAAAAAAAATTCAAAATATAAAAAAATTTATTTAATTAAAGATTATAACAAATCAAAAATTAATTCTCTAATAAAAAAAATAGACGTTAAATTTGATAATGTTTTTATTTTTAATGGTAAATACAACCAATCATTGTTGAAATTTTTTGATATAAAAGAATTTAATAGTACACTTAACGCAAATTTTTTTATTCCAATTATTATAATTAATAAGCTTATTTCGATGAATAAAATTAGAGAAAAAAGCTCAATTAATTTCATAAGTTCAGAGGCCAGTTCAAAACCCGACTTAGGCAATGCATATTATTCGATATCAAAAAATGTTGTAAATTTCTCTGTTAAAATATTATCAAAGGAGTATGAGAAAAAGGGAATAAGATTTAATTCAATCTCGCTAGGGTTTGTGAAAACCAAATTTGCAACTAATATTTTGGAAAACTACTTAAAAAAACATCAATCCAAAATTATGAGTAAACATGGTAAAAAATTTGTTTCAATTGGAGATATTGTTAAAATTATCAAGAAAATTTGTCTAAATAAAAAATTTAATGGTAGAAATTTCGTTTTAAAACAAAGTGGAAGATAAAAATGATAGAAATCGAATCTGTTCATGTTCAATTAGGTTCTATAAAAATTTATAATCAAAAAATTGAAAAAAAATTGGGTTTTAAAAAAAATCAAATTATAAAAAAAACAGGAATTATTAGGAGGTATATTGGAAATGATTTTGAGAATACAGAGACATTAGCAATTAAAGCAGTTAAAAAAATGATTCGTAAAAATAAAGCTAAAAATTTATCTCACATTATAAGTGTTACAAATACTCCTACTATTTTATTTCCATCATTATCACATATAATTCATTCAGAATTAAAGATGCCTAGTGAAATAAATTGTATAGGCGTAAATGCTGGATGTACAGGTTTTTTGGATGCACTTTTTTTAGCTTACAAATTGATTAAAAAAAATAAAAAAATACTTATAGTAACTTCTGATACATATTCTAAATTTATAAATTCTAAAGATAGATCTACTATTCCTTTATTTAGTGATGGGGCTTCTGCTACTTTAATAAAATATTCAAAGAAAGGTATGGTTTTAAAAAAATCTCGATTTAGTACTACAAACAAAACAATTGAGGATTTATGTTGTAAATTAAATGGTAGTAAAAAGTTTGAGATTAAAATGAATGGCCCTAATGTTCTGTCATTTGCGATATCTGAAGTGTTACCAGTTATAAAAGAAATTTTAAATAACGATAAAAAAACTATCTTGTTTTGTCATCAAGCTGGTAAAATTGTGATTGATGAAATTAAAAATAATTTGAATGATAATATAATTGTACCACAAAATTATTCTATGTATGGAAATTTAGTATCAACCTCTATACCAAACTTAATTAACAAAAATTGGGAAAATTTTAAAAAAAGAAAAATAATACTTTTTAGTGGTTTTGGGGTTGGTTTGTCACAGACACACTTATTATTTTCTCGGTAATTTTGAATATTTCACAAGATAATTTGGATTATTAATTATCTTTCCTATAATAAAGTTTGTGGCTTTATTTGTGTTCATATAAAAAAAATTCAAATTTTTAAATTTTTTTTTTTTTAAAATCTTATCATGTAAAAGATCATTTTGACAGTTGAGCCAATTATTCTTTATTAGAAAATTTTTATTTTTTTTTCTGGCAAAATAAAGAAATTTTTTTCTTACCATTTTATTTTTTAACTTGATACTTCCTATTATTTTTTTATTAAATCTATAATTAACTTTTAATAATTCCTCAATGTAATGTAAAAATGTTGCTCCCCCCTCAACAGCTACACCAATAGAAAGATTGCATACATTTTTTGATTTACAAATCCATTCCCAGGTTGAATTTTTTCCAAAACTTGATAATGATTTGTGTTCAGGAATTTTGTTATATTTTTTACCAAAAATACTTACAGAGTGGATTGGGTGAATAGTTCTTCTTATTGATATATTTTTTCTAAAATATTCAGAAAAATAACCGCTTTTAGATTTTGATTTTTTTTTATCCCAAATCTTCGTTCTTACAAAATTAAGATTAAGCGTTGGCACAATAAAAGTTTTGTCATTACCAAGTCCTTTTGAGAGATTTATCCAAAAATTATCTATATTTTGGATTAAATGACGGTGATTTATAAGTTTTACATGTAAAATAATATAGTCTTCCTTAATTTTTAAACTTTTTAAAAAACTGACAAACTTTTTATCGTTGATAATCATTTTTTGACTTTTTGAAAAAAAAGACTTTTTAAATATCTTTTATTTTTTTTTATATCTGTTTTTTTTACTTTTTTTAATTTAAAACCATTTTTTAACAAGATTTTTTGACTAGGTAGGTTGTCTTCCCTCACACCAGCATTTATTTTTTTTAAATGTAAATTTTTAAAAATATAATTTGAAATCGATCTTATAATTTTTGTGCCAATATTTTTGTTCCAAAGTTTTTTAGCTCCAATCATATAGGATATTTCACACTCACTTTTATTTTTTGATATTTTACTGATTAACATTGTTCCTATATCTCTATTTCTATAAACGACCATAAATAAAATCTTTGACTTGCTTTTAAAAATTTTTGATAAATATTTTTTTTGTGATATCAGTGTATGTATCTTGTTAGATTTTTTTGAAAACTTATTAACCTCTTTATCATTCAACCAATCAAGCCAATTTTGATTTAAGCTTTTTATGTTAGCTTTCTTTAATTTAATGAGGTCATTCAACATATATGCTAAATTTAATATCAATTATTGTATATAAAATAAAAATGATCAATAAAAAAAAAATTTTAATTCTTGGTGGTGGTCATGAGCAGCTGCCCGGAATAATAATTTCAAAGTCTTTGGGAATTAGAAATGTTGTTATAGACAAAAATAATAAATGCCCAGGAAGAAAGTATGCAAATAAATTTTATAATATAAGCACTGACAATTTTAAAAGGATTCTTCAAATCTCAAAAAAAGAAAATATAGATGGAATTTGTACATTTGCCTCTGAAAAACCACTTAAAGTAATTTCAAAAATTTGTGAGTAACATTTAATTTTCAAAATAGAAAAAAAATTAAAAATTATTTAAAATTAAAAAAAAAAAAATATGTAATTAAACCATCAAATTCCTTTGGACAAAATGGCATTTCCATGATTCAAGAAAAAAATAATCTTCAAAAAAAAATTGATGAAGCCTTTAGATATAGCTCGGAAAAAAAAATAATCATTGAAGACTATGAAAAAGGTAATGAGATAAATGTTGTAGGTATAGTTGAGAATAAAAAATTAAAGATTCTTTCTATTTCTCAAAGATATACCAATCACGAACTTGGTTTTGGCATTGCTTTTAAACATGTATATTCATCGACATTACAAAAAAAAAAAATTAAAAAACTAGAAAAGATTAGCCAAAAAATTATCAAAAATTTTAAGATAAATGACACAGTTATTTACTTTCAGTTTCTTAATAACAAAAAAACTTTTAAGGTAATCGAGATTGCTGTGAGAACCCCAGGTGGATTCATGTACGAATTATCGAATTTTGCATCTGGTTATGATATTGTTAAATTTACAATACTCAAATCTTTGGGTATTAAAAATGCTTTAAGTCACAGTAAGAGTAATGTTAAAAAATATGATAACTTAATCATTAAATTTTTAACTAAATATGACTTTTTTGGTAAAAAAAGATTAAATTTAAAAAAAAGATATTTAAGTAATTCAAGAGGTTATGTTGATTTAATAATACATACAAATAAATTGAAAAAGTTAAAAAACTCAGGAGGAAGAATCGGTGGACTTTTTGTAACTGGTAAAAATACTAAGATTTGTAAACAAAATCTTAACAATATAATAGAGAAATTTAAATTATATAAAGATGAAAAATTTTTTTAAAAAAAACCCTTTCATTATTGCCGAGCTATCAGGCAACCATAATGGTTCATTAAATAAGGCAAAAAAAATAATTAGTGCAGCAAAAAGAATTGGGGTTGATGCAATAAAATTTCAAACAATAGATCCAGACAAAATAACATTTAATTCTAATAACAAAATTTTCAAAATAAATGATAAAAAAAGTATTTGGTCTGGTAGTAAAATGCATGATCTTTATAAAAAAAGTGCAATGGATTTTAAAAATCAAGAAATTCTTTTTAAATATGCAAAAAAAATAGGTATTTTAGCTTTCAGCACACCTTTTCATTTAAAGGCTGTTGACTTTTTAGAAAAACAAAAAGTCCCTTTTTATAAAATTGCCTCGTTAGAAAATAATTATTTCCCTTTAATAAAAAGGATCATTAAAACAAAAAAACACATAATAATATCTACTGGGGCATCTAAACAAAAAGATATAGATGAAATTGTGAAATATTTAAAAAAGCATAAATTTAAGAATTTTTCTTTACTTAAGTGTACGAGCTCTTATCCAGCTTCCCTTAAAGAACTTGATCTAAACTCTATAGAAGTAATGAAAAAAAGATACAAATGCAGGGTAGGATTTTCTGATCATACTGATGATATTTTAGCATCAATCGTAGCAGTATCAAAAGGGGCTACAATTATTGAAAAACATATCAAGTTAAAGGATTCAGATAAAACTATAGACTCAAAGTTTTCTTTGAGTATTAAAAATTTTTCAAAGATGATAAAAGCACTTAATAAAGTAAGATTATGTTTTGGCTCTAGTAAAATAAGAATTAATAAGGGTGAAAAATTTGCAAATAAAAGAAAAAGAAGCATATTTGCTATAAAAGATATTACTAGGAATGAAAAATTTACTCATCAAAATATTGATTGTTTACGCCCAGGAGATGGTTTGGAGTCAAAATTTTTTGAAAAAATAATAAATAAGAAGTCAAAAAAATTTATAAAAGCAGGAACACCTATTTCTTTTAGTCTGATAAGTTAATTACTTTATTCTTTTAACATACCCTTGTATGGCCTCACTTATCAAAGATTTTTTATTTATCTCAGTGTCAATTTTAAAGCTACTATTATTTTTGATAAATTTTTGTAAAGCTGTAAATGTATTATCTCCTACTTTCCATTTTTTGAATGTATTTTTAGGCATAAAATCAATATATGTATCAGGTAAAATTATATAAGAGTTTTTTGACACAAGTTTTGAGTATAAATGTAATTCTTTAATAACATGTTTGAAAGAATGATCCGAGTCTAAGATTACTAATACTTTTTTATTTTTTTTAATCTTTTTCTTTACTAATTTGAATATTTTTTCATCAATAGAACTTCCCTCAATTAAATCTAAATATTTAAAATATATGCTTTTTTTAATTTCTTTTAAGTTATGTTTTCTAATATCTATATCGATACCAATAACTTTAAAATTTTTCTTACCTATCATTTTAAGGATCGAGGCAGTAAAAATTACTGATCCACCATGAGCAATACCTGTTTCAATTACAAGATCTGGTTTTACTTTATTTAAAACCTCCTGCATAACAACAATGTCGTCTGGATATTTAATTATTGGTCGACCTAACCAAGTATAATTATAATTATATTTGTAATAAATTGATCTTGCTAACCATTTTCTTGATAAATTAAAGAAAGATTTATCTTTAATCATATTACTTATATCTTTAGATCTTTCTTTAAAAAATTTTTTTATTTCACTTTTCATTTAAATTTCGCTATATACCCATGTTTATTAAAAAATTATTTTTTTATGATCCTCAAAAGTTTCAAAACATACTTCATTAATTTTTTAATTTTAATAACTAGTATTACTATTATTTTTATCGTTATTGAAACTTTTTTAAGAATTAAAAATCATTTTGTTATCAATTATGACGTTGAAATGTGGAAATACTCAAAAGAGCTTAAAACTGCAGTAAAAAATTTAAAAATTAATCATATTCATAAGAAGAATAAATCAGCAATTCTTCAAAATGTTGAGATAAAAATTAACTCTCTAGGAATGAGAGGTGATGAAGAAGATATTCAAAATTGGCAGTCATCAGATCTTAAAATCTTATTCATAGGCAGTTCTATTATGTTAGGTTGGGGAGTTAAAGAGAAATTTGTATTAAACAATATTGTTGAAGATTTAGCAAAAAAGGATGATAAATCTTGGGCAACATTAAATAGTGGAATAGGAAACTATAATACCCAAAGATATGTGAATAATTATCTTGAAAACAACAAAAATTTAAATCCAGATATTATTATAGTACAATATTTTATTAATGATGCAGAAATATTAACATCTAATCGTGGGAATTTAATTACAAGAAATTTTCACCTAGGTGTTTTATTGTGGAAATATATTTCACTTTTTGAAGATGATCTTAGTGTAAGAAATATAGATGATTACTATAAAAAAATTTATAAAGATGAAAAAACAAATAAAATAGTAAAAAGAAATTTATTAAAATTAAAAAAACATTGTAAAGATAAAAACATTAGATGCATTCTTGTATATACACCAGACATAGATTTGTTAAAATCTGGGTATAATTTTAAATTTATAAAAAAATACTTATTAGAAATTGTAAAAGAGCTGGATATGGAATTCCTTGATGTAACAGATGCTATAAAAGATAATATTAATTTAAAAATGACAAATATTGAGTATAAAGACAGACATCCAAACAGCAAAGCTCATGAAATAATTGGTGAAACAATTTACAAATATTTAATCAATTGATATTTTCATCTTTACAATTTTTAATATTCTGGTTGTTTGCTTTTTTAATTTCAAGATATAAAAAATTTAATTCACCAATTTTCATTGGATGTATTGGATTAATTTTTTATTCATTTCAAGGTATATTTAATTTTTTTATTTTATTATACGTTTTTTTAATAACTTCTATTTACAGTAAAGTACAAAAAAATTTATATTTTTTCATAATTTTAATTTTACTCCCTTTGATTATAATTAAATATTTGAATTTTATTTTGGAGGATTTATTAAAATTAAATTTTGAAGTTAAATTAATTGATGGCTTAATTATACCACCCGGTCTTTCATTTATCTCATTTTCTGCAATAGCATTGATAATTTATTTAAGAAATAATTCAGAAAGCATCAAAACAAATCTAGCATATTTATATTTATTTCCTCAATTAATTGCAGGACCAATAGTTGAGCCCAAGTCCTTAATACCTCAAATAAAAAATAAAAATTTGGTTTTATTTGACGATATTTTTACAGGTATATTTATATTTTCAGTAGGCATAGGCATTAAAGTTTTGCTTGCAGACAGCATAGGAAATTATATTGATCCTATCTTCTCAGATCTAGAAAATTATGAATTTAAAAAAAGGGTTGTTGCTTTATTTTTATTTTCTCAACAGATTTTTTTTGATTTTAATGGATATACTTTAATGGCTATAGGTGTAGCAAAAACTCTTGGAATAAATTTACCTGAAAACTTTAATGCCCCCTATTTAAGTAAATCCATATCAGAGTTCTGGAAAAAATGGCATATTACTTTATCTAATTGGATCAAAAATTATATTTACATACCACTTGGAGGATCAAAAAGTGGAAAATTTAAGCACTATATTAATATATTCATTGCTATGCTAATTTCGGGGATATGGCATGGCGCTGGTTACAATTTTATATTATGGGGTTTCTTTCATGCAATTTTTATATTTTTTGAAAAAATATTTTATATAAATTATTCTTCAAATTTCTTTAAAGTTTTGAAGGTTATATATTGTTATCTGGTAGTAACTTTTTTATGGTTATTATTTAGAGTAAATAATATTGAGGATATAATAAGTTTTTTTAATGACTTTTCTATTTTGAATTTTCTAGAGATTAATACTTTATATTTCATGGCTATAATATTTATATTAAATTATTCGCAAAAATATATTACAATCAATTCATTAACAAATGTTTATAATAGATTAAATAAAATATTTGTTATTTCTCTATCATCTATTTTAATTATAACATGTATTGTTTTGTCAAAAGGAACATCACAGAAATTCATTTACTTTAATTTTTAGATTTATGAAAAAAGATATTACTAAATTTTTAATTAAAGGAGTTCAATTTTTTTTATTTTGTTTAGTTTTATATACATTTTATAGATCTGAATTTCACTGGGAAGGATTAAAAAGATCATATTATTTAAAATACTATATTATTTTATTGTCACTATTATTTTTCAGTTTTCTTTTAGATTTCCTCTCTACCAATGTTAAACAAAACATATTAATTGTCTCATTTTCTCTTCTATTTACAAGCTATCTTTTTGAAGGATTTTTTTTAATATTTGATTTTAATACTTTTACAAATCAGGAATTAAGAGAAAAAAAAAAGAATATAATCAAGAGTAAAGTTGATTATGATTATAGAACTTTATTTGAGGTTTATAGAGAAAGGAAAAAAGAAAATGATAAACTTGTAGTAAAAGTCAATCCATCTTATCATTTTCTCACAAACTATCCTTTAAGACCTATGTCAGGTATATCAAATTCAGAAACATTATATTGTAACGAAAACGGTTATTATGTTTTTTATGATAGTGATAGATATGGTTTTAGAAATATAAACTTAAGTTGGGATGATAAAATCGAAATTATGGTACTTGGTGATTCTTTCGCTCAAGGAGCATGTGTAAATGATGATAGATTAATATCAAATCAATTAAATTATAAAGTAATTAATACTAGCTATGTTGGAATGGGTCCTTTATCACAACTTGCAACGCTTAGAGAATATTATTCAATTGCAGATCCAAAAATTGTTTTATGGTTTTATAGTGAAGGAAATGATTTATTTAACTTAAATTTTGAATTAAAGGATAAAATTTTAAAAAATTATTTGAGTAGCTCTAAATTTACTCAAAACTTACTAAACCGACAAAAAGAAATTGATAATATAAATTTTAAAATACTGGAAGATGAGATTGATAGAAGAAAAAAACAACATTACAAAATTTACACAGATGCATTAAAGCTTGCAACTTTAAGGTCTCTACTAATTGAAAGATTTTTCAAGGCGGAGAAGGAATATAAGGAAATTTCATACAGTCATAACCTAAAAAATTTTGAAAAAATTTTATTGAATGCACAAAGTTTTTTAAAAGCTAATGATACAAAACTAATAATGGTTTATACTCCACAAATATTCCGGTATATGGATAAAAAAAATCAACAAAAAATGAAACATTATTTAAAAGATTATCAAAATGTAATTAGTATTTTTGAAAGAAATAATATCGAATATTTAGACCTAAACAAAAACATTTTCAGTAAGTTAGATGACCCTCTTGATTATTATCCATTTAGATCTCCAGGTCATTTTAACGAAAAAGGTTATGATCTAGTTTCAAAAGAAATTAATAATTTCCTTAATATTAATTATGGAGTCTTTTTAAAATAATTTTATTTTTTTTTAAAAGCTGAAAGAAATTTTTTAAAAAATTTTCTAAATTATCTATATTTTTTATATTAATTTTCTGCTTCACAACCAACTTTTTTTTTTTTAGATTTTTACTAAATTTAAATGGTATTTCAACAATCCCCTTTTTTTTAAATATTTTTTTAAAAATTTTTGTACACATAAAACTAAAATCTTTAACACTAGAAGTTTTATCTCCAGAGATATTTGATAACATACTTTTTTTATTTTTATTTTTAAACCAATTATAAACTCTTTTACCTATATCTTTATTTGAGCAGAAACTTCTCATTTGATTACCTGATGATTTAAGTAAAATTTTACCATCTTTATATAATGAAATTGGAAATGAATATGGTATCAATTTTAATCTGTTTAATTTATATTTATTTTTTGGAAAACCATAAACAGCACCTGGACGCAATATGAGAAAGTTAATTTTATTTTTTTTTGCAATTTTCTTAAATATGTTCTCCGTTCTAAAGTGGCAGTGCTTATAGTGATCATCAATTTGTAACTTAGTTTTTTCTTCTTTTAAAGTAATTGCTTTTTCAGAATAAAGTCTCAAGGAAGAAATATAAATAATATTTTTACAACCTGATTTAGCTAGATGATTCAATAATTTATCGGTAGCTTTGCTAGCTCTTTTAAAAGATTTTTTTGAACCCTTTTTTTTAATTTCTTCCTCTGTAATCCCTGCTGCATGAATAAAAAAATCGCATTTAGGAAATTTATTAAGTATATACTTGTCGTTATTATAATCGTAAGAGTTGGAGTTTACTTTAATAAGCTTGTATTTTTTGAATGATAAGGAAATCCCATTACCTATTACACCATTAGATCCGAGTAATAAAATTTTCACTTTTTTTTATATTGAATAACAACTTGTTCTCTATCGGAGCTAAAAGCTAAATACCTATATTCTTTTTTTTTAAACTCTTCAGTTAAAGCCTTAAATTCTCCAACTTTCCAACCTTCCATATTATATAACTCATCAAATAGAATTATTGCATCGTTCAATAAATATTTCTTTATTTTTTTTAGAACATATTTTGTTGATGGATAGGTATCTAAATCCATGTGTAAAAAATTTATTTTTAAGTTTTTATTTTTTTTTAAAAAACCATCGAGTGTATCTTGAACTTTGCCTTTTATTAAAAAACAATTTTTATGTACTTTTGGCATTTTACCATTATTTGAAAAAAATTTTTTGGTCATCCTTGTACCCATCCAATCTTCATTAAGTCCTTCAAAAGAGTCAAAACCATAAATTTTTGCTTTGTATTTTTTTAGAATTTTTCCAAATAAATTAATACTCTTTCCCTTAAAAACTCCAAATTCAATATAGCTAAAATTTGGTTTATGTTTTTCTAATGCTTTTTTAATTGCATATGGTCTTATATTTTCTTTATTTAAAAAAATTGAACTCTTAAAAAATTTCTTAAAATAGTTGTATGATGATTTAATTTCTTCTTCTCTAAAGAGGTCAAAAGCCTTTTTTTCTAATGAATTATTAGAATATCTATTCATTTAAACTTTGCTATAAATTATTTGTTTTACATATATTAAATTAGTATTAAAACTTCAAAGTAATAAATTTATATCATATAAATAATTCAACAAATAAATATTTTGAAAGTAATAATTTTAGCTGGTGGTTTTGGTACTAGATTTGGCAAAATGACAACAACCAAGCCCAAACCAATGATAAAAATTGGTAAATTTCCAATATTAATACATATTATAAAATATTTTAAAAGTTACGGTCTGAATGAATTCTATATAGCTTTAGGATATAAAGGTGAAATTATCAAAAAATATTTTAAGGAAATAAAAATCAAAGATATAAAAATCCAATTAGTGGAGACAGGTTTAAATACAATGACCGGTGGAAGACTTAAAAAATTTGAAAAATTAATTTCTGATGAAAATTTCATACTAACATATGGAGACGGTCTAAGTAACGTGAATATAAAAAAACTAGTCTCCTTCCACAAAAAACATAAAAAAATTTCTACAGTAACAGCTGTTCATCCACCTGGAAGATTTGGGAATTTAGACATCAGCAATAAAAATAACATTATTACATCATTTAATGAAAAGCATCAATTAACTGAAAGTTGGATTAATGGAGGTTTTTTTGTTTTTAACAAAAAAATTTTCAATTATTTAAATTCCTCGAAAACAATACTGGAACTTGATCCTATGAAAAATTTGGCTAAAAAAAAACAATTAATTGCATTTAAACATGAGGGTTTTTGGCAATGCATGGATACACTTAGAGAAAAAAATTATTTAGAAAAACTTTGGAAAAAAAATCCTGTTTGGAAAAGATGGTAAATTATTCAAATACAATTATCGAAGAAGATTTAGAATATATTCAAAAAAATATTAATAAGAATTATTTTAGAAATAAATCAATTTTACTGATTGGTTGCGAGGGGTTTATAGGTTTCTATTTGAAAAACTTTTTTATAAGTTATTTTGAAAAATTAAAATTAAATAAACTTTTTTTAGCGGATATTAAAATTAAAAAAAAAAAGATGATAAAAAAAAATATTTATTATGTAAAATTTGATGTTTCAAATGATATGATTGAAAAATTAAAAACTAAATTTGATATAGTGATACATGCTGCATCAATAGCATCTCCAATTTTTTACAGAAAATTTCCCTTAGAAACGATAGATTCAAATGTTCTAGGTATACGAAGAGTTTTAGAATATTCAAAAAAAAAGAAGTCTAAAGTTAAAATATTATATTTTTCTACAAGTGAAATCTATGGTGACCCAGCTAATAATAAAATTCCGACAAATGAGTCTTATAATGGAAATGTCTCATGTGTTGGACCAAGAGCATGTTATGATGAATCCAAAAGGTTGGCAGAAACTCTTTGTTATGTGTATTCTAACTATTTTAAAGTCCCAGTAGTTGTGGTACGACCCTTTAATAATTATGGTCCAGGCCTGGATATTCAAGACGGAAGACTACCTGCAGATCTAGCAAAATTTATATTATCAAAAAATGATATAAAAATTTACTCTGATGGAAAACCAACCAGATCTTTTTGTTACATATCTGACGCAATTATTGGGTATTTAAAAGCTATGTGCTATCCGAGGTATAATGTCTTTAATATTGGAAATGATACAGATGAGATATCTGTAAAAAATTTAGCAAATTTGTACCGAAAAATAGGTTATGAATTATTTAAGTATGATTCAAAAATAAAGTTTAAAAAAAATAAAGACAAAAATTATTTGTCAGATAATCCAAATAGAAGGTTACCAAACATAAAAAGGTCAAAAAATTTACTTAATTTTAGACCTAAAATTGATATCAAATTAGGAATTAAGAAGTATTTAACATATTTAAAATATCGAACTAATATAACAAAAAATAAAAGTGAAAAAGTTATTTGATGAGATATGTGTTTTTGGACTAGGTTTTGTTGGTTTAACAACCGCACTATCATTTACAAATAAAAAATATAAAGTCTGTGGAATAGACCAAGATAAAAGTTTAATTAAAAGTTTAAACAATGGAAAAATTCCATTTAATGAACCTTACCTTCAAAATTATCTTAAAAAATCTTTAAAAAATAATCTTTTTACAATTAGTAATGAGATACATTTTAAAAAAAATAAAAGATATATTATTTTCATATGTGTTGGAACACCTGTGGATAAAAAATCTCAATATGATTTAAAAAGTATTTTTAATGTAGTTAATTATATTAAAAAAAATGCAAAAGGCGTATGCTATATTTTTTTAAAATCTACTGTTTTGCCAGGGACAACTAGATTAATTAAGATAGATAAATTAAATAGTAAAAAAATATACATTTGTTCTAATCCCGAATTTCTTCGAGAAGGTAAATCTTGGATAGACTTCAATCAAGCAGATAAAATAGTAATTGGGTCAGATGATTCAAAAATAATAAAAATTTCAAAAGAATTATATAAAAAATTTAAGGGTGAGAAACTTTTTGTTAATACTGTTACAGCAGAATTTATCAAACAACTTTCAAATGCAATGTTATCGAGTATGATTAGTTTTTCTAATAATTTTGCTCTATTGGCAGAAAAGCATAAGAATATAGACATAAAAAAATCATTTAATGCCATTCAATTAGACAAAAGATTTTTTGGGTCACCCTCAGAAATTTCTTCATATATTTTTCCAGGAATTGGATTTGGAGGCTATTGTTTACCAAAAGATATAGAGGCGATAAGTAAATTTGCGAAAAAATATCGTCAACACAATTTTTTTCAAAATATTATCAAAATAAATAGTGATATTTTCAAAATGCATTTACAAAAAATACTGAATAATACCAAAAAAAACCAGACGATCTTTATAATGGGGCTCAGTTTTAAAGAAAAAACTGATGATATAAGACACTCGAAAACAATAAAATTGACTGATGAACTTTTAAAGAGGAAATATAATAAAATTGTCCTATGTGATAGATATGCTTATAAAAAATTATTAGTACATTATAAAAGTGACAAAATTAAAGTTGTAAAAAAACCATATTTTGGAAAAGATATTATTTATATTTTAGGTCATAGAGATAAATTATTTATAAATTTTCTTAAAAAATTACCAAAAAAACAAATTATTGATACGAGGTATTCATTATAAATTGAAAAAGTTTTATTTAAAAAAAAGATATAAATCTGGAATTTTACTTTTTAAAAATAAGTTTTTTTCTGATAAAAGAGGAATTTTTATTAAATTATTCTCTGAGAATGAATTAATTAAATATTTTAAAGGTAAAATTTGTCAAACAAATTTTGTTAAAACCAAAAAAATTGGAACTTTTAGAGGTTTTCATTATCAAGTTGGTCAATATGCAGAACAAAAACTTATCACCTGCATTAAGGGTAAGATTGAGGTTGTAATAATCGACTGTAATAAAAAATCAAAAGATTATCTTAAGAAATATAAATTTTTACTTTCTCAAAAAAATAATCATTTTTTGATTGTGCCAAAAAACTTTGCAAACGGATATTTAGTTTTACAGAAAAATTCTGAAGTCATATATTTTTCAAATAAAAATTATAATCCTAGATATGAACGTATCATTAATCCATATGACCCAAAACTTAAGATTAAATGGGGAATAAAAAAATTAATTTTGTCAAAAAAGGACAGATTATCAAAATTTTTATAATAAATGAACCAAGAAATTGAATTAACCATAGGATTACCAATATTTAATGAGGAGAAAAAAGTTGGTAAAGTGTTGGAAGATCTATTTTCACAAAATTACAAAAATTTTTATTTAATAATTTCAGACAATGCCTCTGAAGATAATTCTTATCAAATTTGTAATGAATGGGCAAAAAAAAATAAAAATATTCAGTTGGTCAGACAAAAAAAAAAATTAAATATAAATGAAAATTTTTATTTTATTTATTCAAAAGTTAAAACAAAATATTTTATGTGGATTGCTGCGGATGATAATAGATCTCAGGATTATATTTCAAAAAATATTGAATTTTTAAATAATAATTTAGACTATATAGCTTCTTCATCAAAAAATATCGTAGAGTCAAAAGACAATAAAAAAACTGAAGTTACCTTTGATATGAATGGTTCTATGTCAGAGAGATATCTAAAATTTTTACAAAATTGTTTTTTTTCACATGGAATATTTTATTCAATTTTTAGAACTATAAATCTGGAGAAAACAGAAAAATACTTAAATTATATAGCCTGGGATTGGATTGTAAATTTAACAATTATTAAAAATGGTAAATTTAAAAGAATAAGTGAGGGATATTTCATTTCTGCACATGGTGGTACAAGCACTAAAAAAGATTATGGAATTTACTTATCAATAATTATTTTTTTTAAGATTCACAAAAAATATTTAAAAATTTATTTATTAAAAAAATTTTATGAAAAAAATATTTAGTAGTATCAATTACATATTAAACTCTAATCATAGAAAAGATTTACTTATTTTAATATTTTTTTGGTTAATTTTACACTTATTAGAGGCGATAGGAATAAGTTCAGTTCCGATAATTGTAAGTTCTTTTCTAGACAATAATCAATTAATTAATTTTGAAATTTTTAAAAAATTTGAAGGATATCTATTAAATTTTTTAAATACTGATAATAAAATACTCTTCATATCTTTCTTAGTTATTTTATTTTTTGGTATTAAATCAATTTTTTTTATTTTTCTTACAATTTATGAGGCAAAAATATTTAGAAAATTGAATGTATCAATTAGAGATTTGGCTTTTAAGTCTCAAGCAAACCAAGAATATTCAAAATATTTAAATAATAGTTCTTCTAAGATTACTAAAATTGTGATTACAGACTCTGCGCTCGCTGCTTCATACATAATAAGTGTTGTTACGATATTAAGTCAGTTCTTTTTATTTTTTTTTATAGTAGGACTATTAGCATACGTAGATTTCAAGATTACATTTTATGTAATTCCAACTTTTGGAATTATTTTTTTAGTTTTTTATCTTTTTACTAATAAAAAATTATTTAGACTAGGAAAGGAAAAACAAATTTTAAATGGAAAATTATTAATGCAAATTAATAATACTTTTGATAATTTAAAAGAGGTAATAATTTATAATAAAATAGAGTATTTGATTAGCTCTTTTAACAAAACTCTAAATGAAAGTCAGAAAAAAACAGAGTTAATTTCGATACTAAAAAAATTACCTAGGGCAATCTATGAATTTTTAGGGGTTTTATTTATTTTTTCGATAATATTCCTAAGTTATTCTTTAAACTATTCTCAAGAAAGTACATTAATATTAATTTCTTTGATAGCGGTTGCGATCATAAGAATACTACCTTCAATTAATTTAATTACTCAAAATATTTCTAATATAAAATCTAGCGAGTATTCTTTAAAATTAATTTCTGAATTAGCTAAAGAATATCAATATAAAAATATGAATAAAAGCCATAAAGAAGTTGTGAATACAATAGATTTCAATCAAGAAATTGTTATTAAAAATGTTTCATTTGAATATCCAGGATCAAAAAATAAAATTAAAAATTTGAATTTTTCAATTAAAAAAAATTCAATCGTAGGAATTTATGGCCCATCTGGTAGTGGAAAGAGCACTATAATAAATTTGTTATGTGGACTTTTAAAGCCCAGTAGTGGTGAAATAATTGTTGACGGTAAATCTATAAATACAAATGTAAATATTTGGCAAAAAAAAATAAGTTATGTTACACAAGATAATTTTCTTTTAGATGATGATATAAGAAATAATATTATATTTTCTGATAAAGATAATAATTTTTATGATGAAAAATTTCAAAATGTAGTAAAAAAAACTAGCATAGATGGATTTATAAATAATTTTGAAAATAAATACCAAACTCAAGTTGGTGACAAAGGAATAAAACTTTCTGGTGGTCAAAAACAGAGAATATCAATAGCCAGAGCATTGTATAAATCACCTGAATTATTAATATTTGATGAGTCAACAAATGCTTTAGATTCTATTACAGAGAAAGAAATAATAGATGAAATATATAAGATCAAAGGAATAACAATTATACTGATTTCTCATAAAAGAGATTTATTGGCAAAATGTGATAAAATTTTAAATATTGTTGATGGGAAAATTTTTAACAATTAAATAATTTTATGAACCTAATAAAAAATTTTTTTTCAAAAAAAAAAATTATAAATGAAGTAATTAATTTTAATAAAAATTTATTTTCAAAAAATAAAATTAATAATGATTCAATAATTTTAACTGAGTTCTCTACAAATAAATCTATTCAAGCAGGCTTTTCTTTGTTTCTTCACTCACTTCAAAAAAAAACTGGATGTAAGATTTATTCATTTAACAATGATTTAAGATTATTTGACAAAAAAAAACAAGATTTAACTCAAATAAGAAAATTCGTTGATCAAAACTATCAAATTTATAATTCATTTAATGTTCAAAAATTTATTAATGTAAGTTTTGATAAAAATATATTTTTAAAAGCCCAAAAAAAAAGCAAATTATTATTAAAAAAAATTAAAACAAAAAAACAATTATTAAATCTTAAAATTGAAAATATTTGGGTAGGAGATTTGCTGTACGATTCTTATTTGAAAGACGAAAATATGCCAACTGTAAATTTAGAATTAAAGATTTTTAAAAAGTATTTTTTTAGATTTACTTATTTAATCTATTTTTGGATAGATTTTTTTGAAAAAAATAAAATAAATTTTGTGATTACTTCTCATACAGTTTATTCTTCTGCAATACCAATAAGAATAGCATTGAGCAAAAATCTTACATCATATCAAGTCAATTTTCATAATGTATTCAGATTAAATCAAAAAAAGCTATTTGCTTATGATTTATTTCATGATTACAAAAAAATTTTTAATAGTCTTGAAAAAAAAGTTCAAGTTAAAGCTTATAGCATCGCTGAAAAACAATGTCGAAAAAGATTTGGAGGTGAAATAGGTATAGATATGTATTATTCAAAAAAAAGTGCATACTCAGGTATTACAAAAAAAAGAGTTTTAAAGAATAATAAGAAAAAAAAAATATTGATAGCTGCACATTGTTTTTTAGATAATCCTCATCCATATGGTATTGAGTCAATTTTTTGTGACTTCTACGAATGGTTAGATTATTTGGGAAAAATATCTAAAAAAACAAATTATGATTGGTATATAAAAACACACCCGGATTTTCATAAAAAAACTCATGCATTAATTAATCAATTTATATCAAAGTATCCTAACATTACTTTATTGCCGTCGCATACATCTCATCACAATATAATTAGTGAGGGTATTGGTTGTGTTTTAACAGTTCATGGCACTATTGCTTGGGAGTATGCTTATTTTAAAATTCCTGCAATATGTGCTTCTCAGAACAATCCACACATAAATTTTGATTTTGCCTATCATGCAAAGAATCGCAGAGATTTGACTTATGCAATTAAAAATTTCCAAAAACTTAAATTAAATTTTTCAAAAAAAAATATATATAAATTTTACTTCATGCATAACATATATAAACAGAGCAACTGGATGATAAAAGATTTAGATAAAAATTTAAGAAAAATTGGAGGTTATAAAAATATTTCTAGTATGGAATTTTATAAATTTTGGTTAAAATATCGAACAAATCATATGAATAATAAAACTCATTTGCAACTTTCAAATTTTTTAAATACTAGTGATTTTTTTATATCCAGGGAAATCTAATTTATCAAAAGTTTATTGTTTATAATTTGGGATATAACTTGATTACCGTAAAGAGTGTAATGCTTATTTTCACAAAAAAAATTTTTATAATTCTGTCTTAAATCATTAGGAGTCAGCGCGAATAAATCGATAAATTCAACAAATTTTTCATTGGATAAATCTTTAACAACTTTATGATAAAATGATAAAAAATCTTTTTTATTATTTTCTTTATTTTTAAATTGCTCATCATCAAATGGTGAAACTATATAAAATTTTTTAACCCCATGACTCTTAGCAATTTCAATGGCATCAATTGTATTGAGTTTGAAATTTTTTGATGACAATAAAAAATCATTTTCTGAAAAATTTTTTTTGGCATTAAAATTGAACCTTTTGCTAATTTTTTTAAAGATATGTTTGATAATTACATAGGAAACTAAATTGCTTTCGAAAGTTTTTTCAATACGGAGTAAGTAGAAGTCGATATTATGTGAGCCATTGATTTTATTTATATTCAACTTATTTTTATTTCTCCCAAAACCTCTAACAGAGGCAAGTATTTCCTCGTCTCTATGTGCCCAAAATATATAGTCTGGATTATTAGTTTTATTTTTAATTAATTCATAGGTAAGAATTTTAATTGAATCTTCCGAATAAATTGATGGAAATCCAAAATTTGAGATTTGAATATTTGTATTTAATTTATTTAATTCTATTGGCCAAGATGATGAGCCACTTCCACATGCAAACCCATATGTAAGTGAAGCACCGAAAACCCATATGAGCTTTTCTTTATCTTTTGTCTTTATATTTTTAATCTCAGATGATTGAAAATTATTTTTGTCTAAATTTTCTAGATTAAACTTAAATTCACTTAAATCAACTATTTCAAAATTATAATCTTTATTAAAACCATATGTTAAATAATTTTTATTTTTATCTATTAAAGCAATACTAATCCGTGAAAACATCTCGAAAAATAAAATATAAATTAAAGAAATTAAAAGAATGATAAAAGTTTTATAAATTATGTTTAATTTATGTTTCATAATATTATTATTAATTGTATTTATCATTATATTTTAGATATTGATAAATCAAATATGTTATTTTATTAAAGAATATAAATTGTGAAAAAAACTATTATAATTACTGGTGGATCAGGAAAGTTTGCTAAAAGTTTTAAAAAGTTTTCAAAAAAGTATAAAATACTATTCCCAAGTAAATATGAGCTTAATATATTATCTCCACGAAGCATTTCTAAGTATTTAAACAAAACAAAACCAAATTACTTAATACACAACGCAGCCTTGTCTAGACCAATGTCGTTACATGAAAAGGATATTTCTCAGAGCATAAAAAAAAATATCATTGGCACATGCAATGTAGTAATGGAGTGTGCAAGACTAAATTTAAAAATTATATATTTCTCAAGTAATTATGTTTATGAGGGCACAAAAGGTAACTATAAAGAAAGTAGTCCGGTTAAACCTCCAAATAATTATGCTTGGTCAAAATTAGGTGGTGAGTGTGCCGTACAAATGTATAAAAATTCTTTGATTCTGAGGTTATCAATTACTGAAAGACCATTTAATTATAAAATAGCTTATACCAATATAAAAAGTAGTTTTATCTATCATACGGAGGCATCTTCAATAATAATGAAATTACTTGATCAAAAAGGAATTATTAATGTTGGAGGTAAATCTCAAACAATATTCAATTTTGTTAAAATTGAGAAAGAGGATATTTTACCAAAAAAGTACGATTTTAAAAATCAATTAAATCCAATACCAAAAAATTCATCATTAAATTTGTCTAAATTGAAAAAATTATTAAAAAAAAATATTAAAAAATGAGTTACATAAAGCATCTAATAAAAAAGATTTTACAAAAAATAATAGGATATGAATTTTATGAAAAAAAAATTTTTCTTGAAGGAGCTAAATTTGCATTTTTACAAAGAAAGATGAAATTCATTAAAAATCTTAGCGATGCAGAGTTTTCAGTTTTTTCTCAATGGGGAGATGATGGCATTATAAATTGGTTAATAAATTCATTACCAATAAAAAATAAAATTTTTGTCGAGATTGGCACTGAGGATTATAAAGAGTCTAACACTAGATTTGTTCTTAAATATAGAAATTGGTCCGGCCACCTAATTGACTCAAATTTAGAACAAATAAAAAAAATTTCTGAACAGAGCGTAAAATGGAAATATGATTTAAATACACATAATTTTAAGATCAATAAGGATAATATAAATAAATTTTTTAAAAAATTAAAACTCCCCAAAGAAATAGGACTAATGAGTTTAGACATTGATGGAATTGATTACTGGGCGTGGAAAGAATTAAATGAAGTAAGGCCAGTAATATTTGTATGCGAATTTAACTCTATTTTTGGAGATAAAAAAGCTGTGACAGTGCCGTATGATAAAAATTTTAATAGAACAAATTTTCATTTTTCAAATTTAGCATTTGGTGCTTCAATAGAGGCATTTAAATATATTAGTAATAAAAAAAATTATATCTATCTTGGTACTAATTCCAGTGGAGTAAATGCCTATTTTTTAGAAAAAAAATATTATAAATTTATAAAAAATAAAATTAAGAGTCATAAAAGTTTTCCATCAAAAACTAGGGAATCAAGAGATAAAAATTATAAAAAAAATTTTATAAGATCAAAAAATCGATTCAAAGATATATTGGGCATTAAATTAATAGATGTAAAAAAAAATAAATATATAAAACTAAAAAATATTGATAACTTTTATTCACAAAAATGGATAAGTTAATTTTTTATATTTAATCTTTTAAAAAAATTTTTAATCAAAGCATTAATGAAAATAATAATAATCAAAATTTTATTTTGATTATTATCGATCCTTATTTTTGTTTCTTCAATCAGATGTTCAAAAAATGATAGTTTTGAGGAAAATCCACCACTCGCAACTTCACCAACAACATCACTCTTTTCAGTAAAACCACCTTTAAATTTTTTAGAAGAAATTAAACGATAATAAAAGTCATAATCTGAAGAGCATTTATATCTCACATTATATTTTCCAATTTCATCTATAATATTTTTTTTTACGTAAAATCCACATGAGTGTGAAGTTGCAAAGTCAAAATTAAAATTAATTCTTTTTTCATTGTATCCGTGTTTAATAATCCTATCTCCAATATAATTTCTTATAATTGTTCCAAAAACAAAGTCACAATTATCCCTTAAAAAAATTTTTTCTATGTAGTGTAAGCCGTTATCTTTAAGTTCATCCCCAGAATTACAAAAAGCAATTATATCTCCTGTAGCTAAGTCTATGCCTTTATTCATGGCGTAATAAATTCCATTGTCATTTTCGGAAATAATTTTATCAATTTCTTTTGCGTATTGATTAATAATATTTAAAGTTTTATCAGATGATTTACCATCGATAACTATGTACTCAAGATTAACTAATTTTTTTTGTTTTAAAACTGATTTTAAAGTTTTGATAATATTTTCTTGATCGTTTTTTACAACTGTAATAATGCTAAACTTGAGTTGTGACATAAATTAATTTAGTAAGATGCATCTTAACTTAATATAATTGCTATGAAAATACTAATTACAGGAGTGGCTGGATTTATAGGATTTAGTTTTGCTAATTACCTATTAAAAAAAAAAATTAAAATATACGGTATAGATAATTATGATAATTATTATTCAGTTAAATTTAAACATTTAAGAATAAAAAAATTAAAAGAAAATAAAAATTTTGTATTCAATAAAATTGATATAACTCAAAAAAAAGTTTTATCTAACTATTTCAAAAAAAAAGATTTCGATTATATTTTTCATTTTGCAGCTCAAGCAGGCGTTAGATATTCATTAATAAATCCAAAAAAATACATAAAAGTAAATAAGGAGGGATTTGAGAATATTTTCTCAAATATAATTAAATTGAAAAAATTGAAAACATTTTTTTATGCCTCATCTAGCTCTGTTTATGGTTCAAAAAGAAAATTTCCTACCTCTGAAGGTTCTGGTTTATCACCTCAGAGTATTTACGCTAAAACAAAAGTCCTTAATGAGAAGTTTGCTAAAAAAATGTCAAATAAAGTTAATTTTAAAATTTTAGGATTAAGATTTTTTACTGTTTACGGAGAATGGGGAAGGCCAGATATGTTTATATTCAAGATGTTAAAAGCTCATAAAAATAATAAAATTTTTTATTTAAATAATTTTGGAAATCATGAAAGAGATTTTACTTATATACAAGACATTTTAATTATACTTTTTAAATTAATCAAAATTAAAAAATTCAATCATAAAGCAATAAATATATGTTCTTCGAAACCTATTAACATTAAAAAATTATCTGATTATTTGAAAGGAAAATTAAATATGAAAAGTATTCAATTAATAAAAAAAAATAATTATGATGTAAACACAACTCATGGAAATAACCTATTACTAAAAAAATATGTAAAAGTTAAAAAATTTACCAATTTCAAAAAAGGTTTAAACAGTACAGTAAATTGGTATTTGAAAAATAAAATATATAAGTTGTGAAAAAAAAAAATTTTTTAATATTTTATCCTTCATTCGAAAGAGGTGGTGTAGAGGAAAATATCAAAAATTTGATCAATAATTTTAGCAAAAATATTAATATTCATCTTGTATCTTCAATTCCTAAAAATAAAGCGAGCTCTATTTTTAGGAAAAAAATAAAAATTTATACTATCCAGAAAAAAAAATTTCTTTATTTCCTTCCTTCCAGAATAAATCTTGCTATTTCAGCAACTACTATATTTTTTAAATTAATTTCAAAATTTAAAAAAAAAAATTTAGTAATTCATTCTATGCAAAGTAATGTGATTGCTATATTGGTATGTATAATTCAACGTGTTAAAATTGTAATTAGAAATTCTGAAGATCCAATATATTCCACTCTTTATTCAGAAAAAAAAATAATTTCATATATAATCTTTCTATTAAAAATAATATTTTATAATTTTTGTTCATCTATAATAACAAATTCTAAAGGGTCTAAAAATTCTTTAGAAAAATTTGTATTTAATAAAAATAAAATTAAGGCAATTTATAATCCTTATCTTAAAAAAATTAATTCTCAGCGATACAAAAAAACTGATTTTATAATTAATGTTGGCAGATTTAGAAAACAAAAAAATCAGATTTTACTTGTCAGAGCTTTTCACAAGTTCTTAAAAAAGAATAAAAATTTCAAGCTAGTCTTAGTTGGTGATGGAATTTTAAAAAAGAAAATTGAAAATGAAATAAGCAACTTAAATTTAAATAAAAATGTTATATTGAAAGGCTGGGTGAATAATCCTTTAAAGTATATAAGAAAATCAAAGTTGTTTGTTCTAACATCATTATATGAGGGCCTAGGAAACGTCCTAATAGATGCAGTTAATCATGATGTTCCATGTATATCAACTAGTTGTAAAAGTGGTCCACAAGAAATTTTATTAGATGGAAAGGGTGGGTACATTTTAAAAAATAATAATGTTACCGAACTTTCTAATACAATGTCTTATTGTATAAAGAATTATGATAAAGCAGAAAAAAAAAATAAAATTTCAAAATTATTTCTAAAAAGATTTTTGATGAAAGACAGAGTAAAAGAGTATGAAAATTTTTTAATAAAATTTGAAAATAATTGATTTATGTCTGTAAGTATAATTATGCCCTATTATGAGAAAAGAGATTTTATTCATGAGTCTGTTGAGTCCATACTTAAACAAACATATAAAGATTTTGAGATACTGATAATATATGACGACGAAAATATTAACGATTATAGTTTTGTTAAAGATTTTGAGAAAAAAGATAAAAGAATTAAAGTAATAAAGAATTTAAAAAATATTGGCGCAGGTTTATCTAGAAACGTGGGAATTGATAAATCTAATAATGAATTTATTGCTTTTTTGGATTGTGATGATGTTTGGAAACAAGATAAATTAGAATTTCAATTAAATTTTATGAAAGAAAAAAATATAGATATTTCTTTCACTGCGTATGACATTGTTGATAAAAATAGAAATATTATTAAAACTAGAGAGGCTAAAAATTGTCTTGAATTTAAAGACTTGATCAAGTCATGTGATATTGGTTTATCAACTGTTATGGTTAAAAAAAGTTTATTGGATAATAAATATAGGTTTCCTTCAATAGTTACAAAAGAAGATTATGTATTATGGTTAGAATTATCAAAAAAAGATGTAAAGTTTTATGGCATCAATAGATCTTTGACCCAATGGAAAAAATTGAATAATTCCCTATCATCAAATTTTTTCCAAAAAGTAAAAGATGGTTTTGTTGTTTACAATAAATATATGAAATATGATATATTCACTTCTACTTATTATCTTTTAAGATTATCTTTGAATTTTTTATTAAAGATGTGAGATGCAGATTTATTATTATTGTACAATTATTATTTTTACACTTATTTACCTCTTTTTTTTAAAAAAATTTTTAGTAAATACTATTAAGGATAATCATCAAAAATTTACAACTAATTACATTCCTCCTTTAATGGGTGGATATTTTATTATTTTAGTTCTCTTATTTAATGAACAAGTAACTGTCTTAGAAAAAATACTTTTTTTTACAATTTTTTTATCTGGTGCATTATCGGATAATAAGATTATTAACTCACCTGTTTCTAGATTGATATTTCAAATTTTAATTTCACTAATATTTGTAGAATTTGCTAATTTAACTATAACTAATACAAGA
>LULK01000127.1_pt1 | contig 26374 bp, 30 predicted proteins | sample 728181 | NCBI WGS metagenome assembly LULK01 (sample SAMN03860291, study PRJNA289734) | marine metagenome | biome: seawater column; feature: ocean; material: water; isolation source: Red Sea water column Station 169 - depth 10m | place: Saudi Arabia: Red Sea | collected 2011-10-15 | depth 10 m | reverse complement strand
CCGGCTGAATTTGAACCTGGGTCTGTAGTATAGTTTCCAGGTAACCTTAAGGCGAATGAGTGAGTTGTTGCAGACGGACTAGGGCCATCTACTTCATCAAATGCACCGTCTGTTTGGCTACCAAATCCTGTACCGTCTGCATCATATTTACTCGCTCCAATAGGTACTAAATCAAACTGTACTAACTGTACCGTACCACCACTCGCTGTATTAAATTGTTGACCTGCACCAATATAAGTACTAGATTCGGGGTTAGGGTTACCTGGAGACGAAGGTATATCATCTGCAAATATCATGTTTGCAGAGGCCTGGATGTTAGACTTTATAGCTTCAGCTAAAGGACTTTTATCCGGGTTAGTAATAGAAGCATTACCCGCTAGTCTTTTAAAGGCTATATCTGTTTTTAATTTAGTATTTATGGCCATTGTTCAAATTTTTATTCTTCTATTTTATTATTATTAGATAAAGTTTGTTGATAAATCTATTTTTCTAATAAATCCTGTAAAGTTAGAACCATAGGTAACTCTTACTACTATAGAATCGCCACCATTTACTACACTACCAAACCCAGCTCCCGCATTATCAAAACTAACATTATTAGTTACACCATCAACTGCTAAAGTTAATGAAGCGGCACCCATCCTACAACCATCGCCGTCAATTAAAGATGCTCCTGATGATTTAGCTCTTGCTAAATCTAAGAATCCAGTAAATCCGGGATATTTAAAAGCTACATACATGTTAAGAGAATTAGCTGATAATGCAGTGGGGGTACCACCAAATTGTACTACGAATCCTTCCCCGTGTATAGAAGTTGCAAATTCAGAAATTGCATTAGAAGTACCATTTACAAATCTTCTAAAATATGTTCTATCATTACTAAGACCCGTATAGTTAGGTTGAGTAAAGGCGGGTGTATGAGTATATGAAGTAAAGTTTTCTGATAAACCACTAGTGTTACCTGGATCATCAGGATATATTAATCGACCATTCTGTCCAGTGCTTGAACCTGGATTTGGAATTACTAATAAGTTTTTATTATAACCATCTGTAGTATCCAATAATGATCTGCTAGATATGTAATTAGCCGATGTAACAGAAGCCTGGCTACTATAAGAAGATGATGGTAATCTAAATGATTCAGAAATAAATGTTTCTATTTGTCCTGTATCTGTATTAGTTCTCGCATCACAAAGTATACTACTAAGTGTTTTAGTATCAGTAGTTACATTAGCTTTAATTGGGTGTTGAACTTGTCCATCTACACTTATAAATTCACCTGTAGTAAAATTAGTCAAATTTGTAACAGAGCTTATAGAACCGGTTACTTGAATAGTAGAACCAGAAACTCCTAATACTCCAGGAGCTGTACTTAATTCAGGATATGCTATAGTTGTATCAGTACTAGTTAAATTAGTATTGAAAGATTGAGAATCTACTAAAGAACCTGTTGCTCTAACAGATTTAATTTTGTGAACATTAGTTGGAGAATTTAATGCAACATTAAGTGCATTACCTGTTGGGTATACATTTTTATAAGCATTTGTAACTTCATATCTGTATGTAGAAGTATATCCCGTGAAATAATTTACTCCTGATAGTGCTTTACGGCCTGAGCCTTCAAATGTTAGATTTTGAACAGTAGTTCCTATAGTACTTTGTTCACTTTCATTTACCCATTCTATATAGTTTGATTGTCGTCTAGTACTAGCATCTACTAAATGTTCTACAAATACATAATTCCATCCTTCTCTTTGATCTGCAGCACTAACACTCCATGAAGAAGATCTATGTATAAAGGTATTTAATGCATTTCCAGTACCTGTAAAGTGGGCACTTTGGGTTGCCGATAATAGAACAAACCCAGAATTATTTGCATTAGTGGTAGATAATGCTCCACCATTAATAGCTGAAGATGATAATGAAGCTGAGTGTAATACAGTACCATTTAATACTAATTGAATAACTCCCTTATCACCATCTCCAAAGGCATTATTCCCAAAATTCACAAACGAAGCTGAATCAGCGAATATAAAATCATTCAGACGACCGGATATAGGGTCAAAAGCACCATCACTTGTGTTATTAATTCCTAATTTTTTATCTCCAGTAGTATCTACACTAGTATTAGTTAATGCATAGGAATCATTAGTAGAAAGATTTGAAAAAGTACTACTTGGGCCTGATAAGGTATCCGATTGTACACTTGCTGTGCCTGGTATAGAACCAGATGTACTAGTTCCTCCATAAGATAATTTAGCACTAGTAAATGTTCCTCCAGAAGTTTTACTAATTTGACTTAAAGGAGGTGCAGCAGCAGGTGCTAATCCCGCTAAAACTTCGTTTATAAGATCAAAAGCATCATTTACTGTAGTCTCTCCAATATTAAAATCTAATAATCCATCGTCATAAGTACTGTCAGAAGGAGTACCTAAAACATCACTTCCACCTCCACCAAACGTAGAAGAGGTTATATGTAATTCTCCTGTAGTTTGATCATAAACTACTATTGGTGGAAGGGAAAGGGTATTATCTTCTGATAAAGATGCAAATAAATTACCACTTGAACTTATAACACTTCCTGTAATTGCTCCTCCTACATTTAAACTACCTGCAGATACATCTAAATCACCTAAAGTTATAGTTGTGTCACCGGTTGATACTGTTAAGCCTCCGTCTATACTTGTTGGGCCATCTACTTCTAAACTGCCTGTTATTCCTACAGAACCAGTAAGTTGTTGTGTAACATCGCTAGGAGAACTACCACTACCAAAGAAATTACTTCCTGAAATTACAGCTCCTTGGTTATTTATGTAACTAAGTCCACTAAATGATAAAGTACCACCTAAATTAACATCACCATCTACGGTTAATTCTGAGGCTGAAATACCACCACTTGCAGAAATTGATAATGCCGGGGAACCAGAAATTCCTCCTTTAATTTCGAGTGCGGGTCCTTTTAAACTACCACTACCAATAATTGTAAGATAAGGAGTACCTTCATCAAGATGCGGGTTACCTATAGTTAAACTTTGAGAAATTAATACATCATCTGTTAAACCAATAGTAAGTGCTCCTACGGTTCCTGCTGGGTTAGTAACTTCAATTTCATTAGCTGTACCAACAATTGATTCTGAGACTGCAAAACTTGAAGAACCATTTAATAAACCCGTTTGAAGGTTTTGTAAATTTGTAATATCAGTATCGTTAAGGCCTATATTAGTATTTAAAGTATTTATAGTATCATAAATTCCTGTAGAAGCAGAAACAAACGATCCACTAATCATATCACCTACACTAGCTAGGAATGTAGATCCAGAAACTACTGCAAATCCTGAAGAGGAAATATTATAAGCAACTAATCCATGTATAGGTTTATCTGTAGCCCCCATACTATCTATAGTAGGTAGACCAGAAGCTGAAATTGCACTACCCTCTAAACGAAGGTTACCACCAGATATAATTAATTTATTAGCACTATTTATATCAGCAGCTAAAGGTTGTTTACCTATACCAATAGTAGAACCAGTGACCATAAAGGTAAAGGTAGCACTCGTACCCTGTTTACCTGGCTGGGCAATACCACCTTGTGATATAAGAAACGCATCGGTAGCACCATTTACTATAAATGAAGTCCTTTCAGTATCTGTCTCAAAGTTACTTGTTCGGACTTCAAAAACTTCTTTATTACCAGCCGTAAACGTTATTTTATCCTGTGCAGCAGGAAAATTAATACTTGTATTGGTATCACCATTATGTTGTATACTATCTTTTACATTTATTGTTTTAAATGTAACGGCAGCATCTGTACCAAGATGTTGAGGGGCAATTAATGAAATACTTGCCGTATTATCACTTAATGAATTACCAAATCCAAACCCACCTGAGCCTGTAAAATTTAATAAATCATCAGCTGTTTGGAAAACAATTGAACTAGAATTTGTAGCTAAAGGTTTTGATTGAATCCTAAATTCGGGATTAGCACCTTCAACGCTACTTTGTGCAATAGTACTTACACTACCACTTGCATCTATTGTTAATAATGGATTACCCGTTCCCGCTAGGGCAAATATATTTAAACCTGAGCCTGATATTTGGTTAACCTCTATATTAGAGCCCGAGACTAGTACTTTTTTCCAATTAGCCATGTGTTGTATTATTTTGTATCATTAATAAATATGAGAAAATTAATAAGAACTATCCATTATAAGGGAACCTTATTTGTGAATCTAGGTATCTTCATTTCATTGCTTCCTAAATTATTACCTCCATTGTCAATACTAGAAGTAATAACATTAATTATTACAGCAGTACCCCCCTGTGATCCAGATAAACAATAGAAACCCATAGAAGCAGTTGTTCGCAGTAAAGGATCTGCGTGTGCCAGAGAACCGCCAAATCCACTTTGAACTCCTTCTATACCGCTACCGGTATGGGCACCTCCAACTCTACCTAAGGTATCATTAGTAGAACCACTTGCAAAAAATACTTCTTTAATAGTAGCAGATGAAGTAACAGCAGCGGCTCTCGCTGCAGTAGAAACGAAGGTTCCGGTATTAGGTAAAAAATGATAAGATGCACTTGCTACTACTGTGCCCCTTGGGTAAATTACATATTCTTTTCCAACTAATAAATCATTATTAACTGCTGCTATGCTTCCCGAATCTGCATCACCTCCTACTCTACCTTTAAATACATTCTTTGCATAAGTTCCTGCATTGGCATTTACCCCATTTACATTAATAAGAACACCTACACCACAATCACTACCTGATGGGGGCGATACTGCAGCAGCATCTAACCCTAAAACGCCATTAACTGAAGCTAATGAACTAGTCATTAAAGCTTTATTAGTTCGGTTACTTCCTGCGTGTGTAAATCGGTGTTGAAATTTAGGGATAAAAGTAGATGTTCTTAGAATATTAGCTTCACCACCAGGAACAAAAGAAATTAATAGATTAGTTACAAAATTTGAATCACTAAAATCAAAAGTCATATCATACCCATTTCCTGTATCAATACCTGAAAAAGATGATGTTAAACCATCAGGGGTAAAAGTATTAAATGAAGCAGTAACTTGACCTACAAATCCTTCTGTGATACTACCAGAATAAAATTCTTCCATTAATACTGTTATTGGAGTAGTATCGGGGACAGATGAAAATTTTTTAGCAAAAGAACTACTTATTTGTAAATAAGCACTTCTATCAAAACTTTGAGATATGAATGAAACTTTTCCCTTATCACCACTTAATAAAGGTCTAGTATCCCCAATTTGCATAGCCTGGAATGTTCTTTTTTGAAATGGAGTATAAACAATTCCTCTTACTGTATCTCTTATGATACCCGAACCCGTGTCTATAGCATCTAAATCTACAAAAGAAGCTTGATCACCTGATTTAAATCTGCTAGGTACTTTATCTATACCAACAAATTCGTGTGGTCTTCCATCAATTATACCATTTCCTGCTACTAATGAAGCGGATAGTTGTGTGTGGGTTGTAATTTTAAATTCTTTTCCCGATGTTTTATCTACTCGTTTACTCATTATTTTCAGAAGTTAGTATTTTTTCGATAATATTTTGAAGTTTTAAAGCCACATTATACACTATTTGTATATCTTTACCACTAAAATCAGATTTAGCTATTAACGATAATAAGTATCTTGCTTCTTCTAGTTCCAAATTAATATCTTTAACGGGTTCTGGTATATTAGGTTTTATATTATTAATTTTTGGTTTTGAATTTTTGCCCTGTAGTGTTTTTTTTAATTCGTTAAATGTAGCCATAACTTTAAGTTTTATTTTTTTATACATATATTACCCTAAACCCAAATAAAAATTATTATCAAAATAAGCTATTCCTCCTTCAGTAACAGAAACCGGCAATGAAGCAAATTCTTGCAAAGAAAGTAAACCTTCTGAATCTACTTTTAATTTTGTGGTACCATTTCGTTTTATTAAAAATAAATCTTGATCATTATCTACATTATTATCATCTGTTATAAACTCTAAATGTAAATATCCTTCTATTTCAACATCTCTTTCAGATTTTACAATACCTCCTCCTCTTATGTTATTAGTTATTAACCAATCATCATCTTGTGTAACTGTATTGGTTGAAACACCTGAACCACCTGAACCACCAGTTCCGCGAGTAGGTACTATATTCCCAAAAGATTTAGATCGTTGACTAGGCTCTTCTATAATAGTAGTTGCTTGATTTAATACTATTTGAGCTTTACTAAAATATCTTTTACTATTTTCTTTAAGTTTTTTCTGTATATTATCAGGTACTACATAACCTTGTAACTTTAAAGTAAAATTAGCTCTAACTATTCTTCCATCATTACTACTTAATTCATTAATATTATTAAATGAATCAATCATAGCCATAAATTTAAAACGTTCTGGATCACCCCAGTATGAATCAGATGAATAATTTACAGCTTCTATAATTTTATTAAGTTGAGAAATATAATCTGTCCAAATAATACCTTGATAGGTTAGATTAATATAATCAGGTACAACTACAGCATTAAATTCTTTTTGTGGTATTCTATTATTTAGAATAGCAAATCTATCATAAGAATTTCGTTTTGTATATTTTTCTTGTTGGGATATAAATAACTGGGGATTATTAGCGTCTAATTTATTACCTAAATCTCTACGTTTTTCAATACTTTCCCTTTTTAACATTACTAAGGGAGTTTGAATTTTTTGGTTTTTATCTCTGTAAAATCCGTCTTTTTGGGCTAATTTCCACCTTTCACCTGATCCATATATTACAGGAACATCTATTAAATCTCCATTTGATAATACAGTAGGTTTAATAACATTTTCAAAGTAATAAAATATTGCTTCGTCTATAGCCTGTAATCCTAAATGGAAAGAAGGGTTAGCTTTAGAATCATTTTTACTGTTAATATCTCCTCTATTAATATTAGGTCTATTATCAGGTGATAATGAAGTAGCGGGTACATCTGGTGCACCACCAAAATCCACAGCATTATCAATTATCTTTTGTTGAGATAATTCATATTGCCTAGATATTTTTGGTTTTTTTGCTATTCTATTAGACATTAGCTATAAAGTTGATTTCGGGGGTTAGCAAGTGTAGTTTCTACTTTTTCTGTCGTTGGATAAATATTAGACCTTAAAGGAACTGTTTTTAATTGTTCTATTCTTAGTTTACTACCTCTACAAATTATAGAAAGAGATACACCAAAATCATCAGTATCAGCATTCATAGAATAATCTGGGTTTTTACCAGTAAAAAATTGGTTTTCTACTAAACTATTAAATTCAAAATAATCATTATTATATAATACTATATCACCTACTTCCGGAACTAAATTTTTAGCTACTAAGTCCGCTCTTAAAAATCTAAATGTCATTTGTTGGGTAGAATCTGGACCAAAATCAGTTTCATCCCATGTTTGATCCTCTCTATCAATTAAACATGAAATTAACATAGGTTCATAATATACTTTATTTTCGGACTCACCATAAACATTTACGTTAGAGTCAGGTAATACAAATTTATAAAATCCAACTTCTTGCTGAATAATATCATTTATTAATTCTCTATTAAAAGTTCTAAGTAGAGATATGTCTCTTGCACCACCAAATAAAGGCATTATACTTTAGTTAAAGTTTCAGGTTTAAAAATCAAATGACGTAACCCTTTGATCCTCATTTCAGGATCACCTTTATCACTACTTAACATAGTAGTTTTTAAAAACTCTAAATCCTGTTTTGGATCTTTACCAGAAGCAAATTTTAAAGTAGCAGTATGTACTTCTTTACCATCTCTTCTTTGTCTATTTTTTAATTCTAATTCATCAGAAGTATTAGAATTTATAATTGTAACTTTTCTAGTAGCTCTCATCCCATCTAATATATCAGTAAAATTAGCATCTTTATCTGATACTATTACTACATTTACTGAATAAATGTTTATATCTTCAAATAATATGTCTCTTAATTTAATCATGCTACATAGATAGGATAAGGAACTTTATACATAATATCCTGTGTATTTTGAGCAATTTGTGCATCACGTTCCATATATTTAGCACGTGAAGATTCTTCAAGCATTGTTTTTAATTCTTCTATTAAAGCTTGTTTTTCAGTTGCTGCTTCACTTCTTAAGTCACTTGCATTAGTAGTAACTTCTGCTCCCGGAATAGGAATATTTGCATATTTACCTCTTATGCTAGCTAACATTTCTTTTGCTAATGCTAGTGTGTATCTAAAAATCCATTGCCTAGCAGGTGCATTAATTGTGCTATATTGTATATTAGTATAGGGAACATTAGATACATTTGTAACTAAATCTTTTCTTTGAATTCTAACTGGATTATTTCTTTCAGCTTTTACTACATATTCAAAATATAATTTTTCAGCTCTTCGAGGTATAGGGAATATTTTTAATATATCATTACCTTGTAATTCAAAACTGTATGCAGATTTTCTAATTTGATCATTAAGTTCAATTGCCTGTATTTTAAGAGCATCATAATAAGTAGGCATTAACATAAAGTTTACACCTGGTGAAAAATTACCAAAACCAAATGTTTCCATTAATGATTGTATTCCTGTACCTGTTCCGGCATAGGGATCAAAATACCTTACTATTGCCGCAGGAGCATAATGATAGATTTTTTTTATTTCAATTGGGTTTCCTGATTCATTTTCGGTAGTAAATAAATCCGTAAGTGAGTATCTTTGTTGGTTAATTTCTAAATCAATACTTCCTGTTTTATAGGAAATATTACCCCCTGTATAAGCCTCAGTGCCATAACTTTCTGCTATGGCAATATTATTACCTAAATTTGGTGTTATATATTGATTATTTAAATCACTACCTGTTGTAGATCCTTCTAAGGTACCTATATTTTCAATAATTTTATATTGGTACACATACTGGGCATATGTAGTAACTGCTTCTTCAAATGCTGTAAAAAAGTTTACTGCCTGTAATTCAATATCTACAATAGGATATCCTAATCTTTGGGCACACCAGGTTGCTACTTGATCCGCAGAAGAAGTAAACTCAGTATCTGTGTCATAAAACCCAAAAGGGGTAGGATTAGAAGTATCATTAAAAGAAGCCGACCCGGGCCAAATAGAAATAGTTGCCATATATAGTGATTTACGTTAATACATATTAATGATAACCATTTAACAATTCTAAAAGATCATCTATAGCAGCGTGTCTATGAGAATCTGTTAGTACTGTTTTAAATACATATTCAGAATTAGCTAATTTAGCCATATCATGATAAGCTGAGTGTTGTTTATCTCTTAAATCGATTTGGTAAGAGTCACCACAGAATATCATTTTACTATCTTTTCCTAATCTACCAACACACATTGCTAGTTGAGATTTAGTTAAATTTTGGTATTCATCTACTATTACTACAGCATTATCAAATGTTCTGCCTCTAAAATGTGCTAGTGATACTAGTTCAATTTTTTCTTCTTTTTCCATTTTAGCTAATATGTCAGGTTTATTATAAACTTTTCTCATATTAGAACGAATTGGTACTAACCATGGTTCCATTTTTTCACGTTCAGAACCAGGTAAATATCCATTATCCTCAGTAGATACTGTAGGTCTAGTAATAATAATTTTATTAAACTGACGTTTAAAGTATTGATCTAAAGCTACTTGTACTGCTAATAGTGTTTTACCACTACCCGCTTTACCAACTATAAAATTAAAGGGATGTTTTAAAATTTCGGTTTTAGCATTTTTTTGTTCTTCCGATAAGGATATTGAAAACCTAATATTACCCTTAGGTGGGGTTTTTTCTATATTTTGTTTAGCCATTGTAAATGGTTTAAAAACGTTTATCGATTATAAATATAAAAAAAAGGGCCGCTTTCGCGGCCCTTTCTAAAAGTCATAATCTAACTTATTATATCAAGTTAAGGTCATGGCAAACTACTTTACCATAGAAGTCTGGGCGAACCATCTTCTTAGCGTAGCGAGTCATGATACCTTTTCTTGGTGTGAATGAAGTAGGATCATATACAAGCGGAGTCATAATTAATGGAATGTATGGGGCAAATACAGCACCTGTTTCAAGGAACTGATTACCCTTATAACCCATTAAGATTATGTTCTCAGTCATGTATGGGTTCTTATAAACTGTGTATCTAGAATTGATAGCACCGATTTTCTGAACACCCATTGCATACTTGTTAGCATCACCAGGAGAATCTGCTGCGAATCCAGGAATAGATTCTAAGATTGTGCTAATAGTAGGTGAAACTACCATAAAGTTAGCGCCTCCTCTTAAAGTTTTCTGGTGAATAGTATTACTTACTGATTGTAATTTAACACCTAACGTTTGGAACCAAGACATCTTAGTGTAGTATTGACCTGTACCATTTTCATCTATAATAGCTCCAGTATCGCTTACTTCCTTAGCAATCTTAGCACTCCAGTGATTAGTAGTATCCGTGTTTCTGATTAACATATCAAGGATCTCTAAATCAATTTCCATTGAAATGTACTCAGATAAGATAGACGTTAATTCTGCCTCAGCATCAATGCTATGGTAAGCATTTAAGTCCTGAGCGAATTCTGGTGTCCATTGAGCCTTTAACTTACGAGTTTTTGCAGTTACAGTATCACTTCTTAACTGAACGTTAATTTCAGGGATCTCTAAAGTTGAGTTTAAACCATTAGTACCACCACCAAGTGCACTGCTATTAGAGCCGTCTTGGAAGTCTCCTCTATCATCGAGGTTATCTGGACCTTTCTGGTATTTAATAGTTATAGTAGCTTTGTCTGCAGTACCACCTTTTACAAATAAATCAACGAATCCATTTCCTTCAGTAAAGGTATTGAATTGGTTAAAGTTTGTTAAGGAACCATCATTTACTACAAATGCTCTAACACCTTCAACATCTAAATCAGGTAATGAAGATGTATTAACTCTGATAACATCTACGTCAGTTAATGCTTGTGCATCAATGAATTCTTGATCAAAGTTTACAGATGCAGTATCAGCAGCTGTTAATGCTGCAAACGAAGCTGTATCAGAAGCTCTATCACCAACAATTGCTGCAACAGTATTATCGCCTGCAATACCACCAGTTGCGTGTAATGTAACAGAAAGATCATTTATAGAATAACCAAATGCACCAGCACCATAGAGACCATTATTACGGCCTACTGCAGGTAAAGATGTTTTTTTAAGGTTATCCGTAGCCGAGTAAAGGCTATCACCGGCATTAAAGCCGGCTTGTTCAGTACCGTACTGGAAATCTAAGTAAAAGATAAGTCCAGAGGGTAAATTCATAGGCTGTACCGAAACAAGGTCCTTAGCAACAATTTCACCAAAGATTCTTCTAACGAGAGGTAAAGCTACGCCTGCGTAAGCTTCACTATCACCAGTAGAAACAGTAGCACCAGTACCTAAGGAACTAGCTTCTTTTACTAATTGTCTTGCTTGGTTTTCCAATAATACAGCCATGTTAGTTTTGTCTGACTCGTGGCCATTTAAGCCTTCGAGCAAACCGGACTTTTCCCACTTAGAAGCCAATTTCGCCGATTCGGCTTGTTGGTTCTGATAAGGACTAGCCCCTTCTAATAATGAATTAATATTCATAGGTTCTATTATTTATTAAGATTAATATTTGCGAGTTTTTGGAATCTAGAGACTGTGTCATTAACAGATTCCGTAATAACCTTTTGCGGAGCAGTTCCAGTAGCTTTAGAAGCACGTCCTAAACCTTCTTTAATTGCTCTTTTCTCTACATTGGTAAAAGTAAATGATTCTTGTAAAGTTTCAAATACTAGTTTCGCTTCACCAGTTGTAGAAGCTTTGTCTAATGCATCAACTACTTTAACCTTTTGGGCTTCAGTAAGTGCATTAGCTCTAAATAGTTTGTTGCAGTAGAGGAGTTTACTGTTTAAAAGATTCATTTCAGAAATAGTGCCTTTTAAAGATTCAACAGTTTCAAGGGCTTCGTCACGCTCTTCTTTAAGCTTTTTAACGGCACCATCGTATCCTGTTCTACCTTTACCACCAACTTTATCATCATATCCTGTTCTGCCTTTACCACCGACTTTTTCATCATAGCCAGTAGCACCTTCATCAACAGTTTCTTCATTTAAGTCAGCTTCGATTTCAGAAATAAGAGCATCAATGTCGAAATTTTCATCAAGATCGTCTACACCTTCGTTTCTACGAGCAGCGCCTGCACCAGATGCTGCACCTTCAATCGCGTTGTAAACTTTTTCCATCTTAGATCCAGGCTTAAGTTCACCTGCACGTCCTTTCTTTAAGAGAGCTTCAATACCGCCAGCAGCCGCAGCTATACTACCGATAACAGCTAAGCCAGCAAGTTCATTGACTTGACCTTCATCCATCTCTTTCTTTTTAACTTTGTCTTCGTCATCCAGACCTTCTTTCATGTCTTCATCGGCTTCATCTTTTTTGCCTTCTTTCATGTCTTCGTCCTTTTCGTCATCTTTGCCTTCTTCAAGATCACCCATTTGTTCGAGTTCAGCCATAAGTTCATCAAGGTTAATTTCTTCATCTTCTTCAAGTTCAAATTCTTCCTTCATGTCTTCGTCTTTCTCATCCTCATGGTAAGCTTCTTTCATGTCTTCGTCTTTTTCATCCTCCATGTAAGACATTTCTTTCATATCTTCGTCTTTTTCGTCTTCCATGTAGGTTTCTTCGAGTTCAACATCCTCTTCTATCTCTTCAGCTAATTTAGCCGAGAGCATACTTTTAATTTTAGAGTCGAAAGCTTCTTCTAATGCCATTTTAGCATTTTCTAAAGCTACTTCTCTAACAGCCTTCGCATCAGCGATTGCCTCTTTTAATAATTCTTTAGCCATTGTTTTTTAATTTTTAATTGGCTTCCAGTAAATTGTGTACGGGAAATAGAGATTTTAGTATCTCTAATAGGGATTTGTTTTTAAAATCCAGGGACACTATATTAAGATAGTGTATGCTTCAAAAATAAATATAAAAGTAATTTGGAAACCAAAAGATTTTTTCGTATCTTTCGGGAAAACTATTTATTATGAATCCATTAGAATTATTGGTCACAGCATTTATTGAAGATATTACTAATCCCCAAACAGTATGTACTTATTTTTTAATCGGGATTATTATAGGGGCTTTTCTTGAAAGTGTTATTGTAAAAGCAGGATACCCTATGGAATGGTCAGATAGATTTTGGGTTGTACTAGGATGGCCCTTAGCTTCGACTATCTTTATTTACAACTTTATTAAAGGCTTTTTAAATAAGGATTAACACTTACACATTCCTGTGTTATCACAGATAATGTCTCTAATAACATTGTTGACTCTAGTGTAATCTGTAGTAGGGGTGCTTACTCCTTCATTCATAGGAGACATATAGGCACCAGGAGTAGAAGGTGTTGATACAAAATCAAAACATAAAAGATCAAAATCTTCTTGTACCATTAATACTCCATCTGCGTTTTCTTCTACTGAACCCATACCTCTAGAAGATATTCCTACCGTAACTCCACAACGAAATAGTTCTTTCAAAATATTTCCTGAGGGTGTGGTTAATATTTCTACAACACCATGCACATCACCTCCTTTCATAGTAACTTCTACTATATTATGAGATACATTATTTAAATTAATTACAGAAGATTCAGGATGGTCTAATTCACCTAGGGCTCTTTTTTCCCTAACAGGGCCATCAATATATTTTTGTATTTCTCTTTCAAGAATTTTTTGCTCATAGATTCTACCGTTGTGGTTTTTAACACCGGCTCTTTGAATAACACCTCCTACTCTAAGAGGTTTATTTTCTTTAATAGATTGCTCAACTAAAAGTTTATCTACTTTAAACGGCATATGTTCTATAAGTAATTGTTTCATCTTCCTTGTCCTCTATTTAGTTTTCTATAATTTTTAGAGCTTTTATGGTTACTATGCTTTGTCTTAGCATGGATACCGGGTCTATTTACTTTATTATTTCTTTTTTCAAAGTCAAAGGCACTAATTTTTTTTGGCATAACTATTAATTTTTACGTTTTCTTTTTTTTCTAAATGCAAAGGGGGTACTATAAGCTTCAGAAGAACCAGCACTAAAAGAAGCACCAGTTCCCATTTGACTAGTTTCTTCCAACTCTGTTTTAATGAGTTCACGGATAATATTCTTAAGTTCATCTATTTTCATTATAATGATTTTAATTCATTAACCAATTCATAATAATTTAAAAGGTTAATTACATTATCATCATGAACAGATGATTTTTTACATAAAGGTTTTATTAATCCTACAACCTCATTTAATTTAATTTGAGTAACTTTATCTGTTGATTTAGATAAGTCTTTAATTTCAGCTTTTACTTTATTAATTTCTTCATTAATAAAGCGTTTTAACTTAGGGCTATTAGATATGTTATAAACATATTCTTTTAATAAAATTTTTTGGTTAGTGTTTAAACCTGAATATTTTTCATTAAATTTTTCCATTAACATTTTATATGTTAATGCTCTAGTTTCTTTATCAAACTTTTCATATTCTTCCATAACCATATCTTTTTTAGGTTTATTTGGAAGACCTTTACCTGTAATGTGTTCTAAAATTATAACTTTAGAATCTACAATATGCAATGGATTAGCATTTTTATTTTCTAATAAATTATAAATACTAGCATATATTTTATAATTAGGTATTTTTGCTTTAAAAAAATCTTCTAAATTATAAGTATCCTTAATTTCTCTAACTAAATTATATCTTTCTCTTCTTAAAGAAGATTTATTTAGCTTATGGTGGGCATTAATTAACGTTTCTAATAATACTGTTGCATTAGCCTCTTTATTAAATTTTTTATTTAATAAAGCATGGTATATTTGATACTCTTTTAAAAGAGTAGAATTATTGCCAAAAAATTTTTTAAGAATACCTACAGCTTTAGGGTTATTATTAGAAATAGTCTCAGAAGTGATTTGCCTGGTAAGCAATTCAAATAATATTCCCGTATTTTTGTACTTGGAATGCTTAGGTTTCATGCATGAATTGTTTTATTCCTATATAAATATATGGAAGATCCCAAAAATTACTCATCTATAATGTTTTTTTCGTCTAGTAACGATGGGTTATCTTTTTCTTTTAATAGGTGTTTACTTTTATTTTTAGATAGTGCTAATTTTTTAAGTAATCTAGAATTTTCTTCTAAAGCAAATGTAGAAACATTATTAGTTCTATCAGGAGAATCGTCAGCAGTTAAACCAGCTTTTCCTAAAGGATCTCTACCCATATTAGCTTGATCCGTATCATAACGGCTTAGTTTTATGGGAGGTCTACCTGGTAATTCTTCATCATACCCATCAGGAACATCTTTAATTGTTTTATCTCTTTTAGTAGAATATAAATTAGCTAAATCATGAGGAGTACCATAAGATTCTCCAGATTCTATAGGATCATTGCCTTCATTTTCAATTTGATTAAGTCTAAATATGTGGGCCGCATCATCTAAAGCTCTATTACGTTCATGTTCTATTTCTTTATCTGAAAGACTAAATATATTTTTATAAACAAAATCTGTAGATAATATTTTTTTATCTGTAATTGAGTTAGCTAATTCGACTTTAGATTTATATAATTCAGTTTTTTCCTGTTCAAATACTATTGATGGGCCCGTTAATTCTAATTCAAAATCTACTAAATCTGCGTCTGTAAATCCTTGAGTATATAAATGTACTAGTGCAATTTTATGTAATTCAGATACAATAGTTCTTTGTAGGCGTTCAATTGTACGAGCAAATCGAATATCCATAGCAGCTAGTGTAGATTTACCTTCAAGATTTTCATCATATCCTAAAAATGCCTTAGGAATCTTAAGAGCAGCTAGCATTCGGTTCTTTAAGTATTCAATATCAGTTGTACCATCATAATCTAATCCTTTAGTAGTTTCAATTTTAGTTGATGCATCATTACCTCTAACTGGAATATAAAAATCCTCAGTCATATTTTGTATATTAAACTTTAAATTATAATCACCAGAAGATTGATCTATATATGGAGTCTTTTTCATCCTTTGGACAGTTTTTTCCATAAATTGGTCTATTTCTTGGGGTGGTATGCCACCAACATTCATATAAAATATTCTTTTTTCCGGAGCACGCATAATTCTATGAATAAGCATCGCATCTTCCATTAAAATAAGTTGTTTAAATACTTTACGGGCAGGTTCAAGGTATGAACGACCATAAGGAAGATATGCAGCATCCGATAATAATCTAAAGTGGGCTACTTCATAATTTTCAAGTTTCATCTGATCACTTCTTCTAGCACTATAAGTATTAGATTGTGATAATCCATTAGGATCTAATATATATTGAACATAATTTGGGTTTTCGGGATCAGTACCTTCTTCTCTTACTACTTGATATACTGAAAGAGGTAAAACATTGTAGATACCAAACTTTTCTGAGATTTGTAAGTGTAGATAAAAATCGCCATATTTACACATTTGACGAACCCATGAAGGTAAATTAAATTCTACGTTAAGGACATCATAAAATAAATTATGAAGTACACGTTTAACATTTTCGTTAGATGATTTAATAGTTAATACATCCCCATACTCGTTTTTAAGAGTTGCTTCTTCGGAGATAATATCTAATGCTGGTGCAATAAGTGAATCATAATCCATCGCTTCATAATCACTATAAAGCTGAAGACGCATAGATGAATAATTAAGTGTAGGATTATATTGTAAAGATGATCCTACAGGTCTATGTAATCTTGTAAATCTATCATATAATGAATTAGATTCTAAATTACCATATTTTTGGATGCGGTCAACATCCATTACTTTAAGTTGTTTTCCTCCTACGTTTCTAACAATAACGTCATTAGAAAATAATCTTCGTAATCGTGTAAATAAGCTAGTATCTGCCATATTTATGGTTTATTATGTGTGTATAAATATTTAACCTAAAAGCCAAGACAAATCTTCATCTTTTCCCTTTACTTTCATCTTATATGCTTGTTTAGGGTCATTTATTTTAGCGGTACTAAAAAACGGATTATAATTTGCTTTAGAAGTATTTGCAAGCATAGCTCTAGTTAAATCAACTCCGTGTTGAGCAAATTTTAATGCAGTATCTCGCACATAACACGCAGTAGCTATAGACATAATTAGGTCATCATTATATCCAGTTTGGGCTTCTGGTCGTCCATTTTTCCAAACGAATGTTCTTAATTCATCTAATGTACGTCTTGATTGAATTTGTATACTTTGTTCTTTAACATATGCATCTAATTTAGCAATAGTTAATGGTCTTGTTCTGAGTGACATAGTAAAGCCAGGAACCATTTTAGATTTATCTACTAGATCATATCCTTTAGCAATATATGCTTCAGCATCGCGAGTAAATTTTTCGTCTTTAGGGCTATAATATAGGTTTTCATAACCCATATCAATTACTTCTTGTATAGCAGCCCATCCAATATTTGCGTTTTCAATTACAAGTAATGCTTTATTATATTCGGTTGCTATATTATATAATATTCTACCAAAATCTTTAGTTGGTACTTGATCTTTAAATTCAGCTACTTGTGTACAATTTTCAATATCTATAATATGAAATGCTGAATAGTCTTTAGAATCACCTCTAGCTACGTCAGCCACAACCATATATTGTCTTGTATAATCTGGGTATTCCCAAACCCATAAACTACTATTCATACCACGTTTTTCTAGTGGATCTTTTAACATTGTAGCTTCAATGTGATTTAATATTTCAGGGGGGAATACTGTATCACCAGAGGTTGTAAAATCACAATCGCATTCTTGTGCTGCCATTCTATCCCCTAATTCATCATCTTGCCTATCTCTCCATTCTTGATTTCTTTCTGGGTGTACAGTCCAAGGCAATCTAATAGGTGTAAAACCGCTTGTACCGTCTTGTGCTTTAATCCATTGTCTATGGAACCAGTTACCAGTACCATTAGGTGTAGATAATATTATTGCTCTGCCACCAGTAGCAAGTGTTTGTTGTGCTGAACCCCAAATTTCTTCAATTCTATTTTCTTCAATAAATGCAGCCTCGTCAATTACTAGAAGCGAAATTGCTTCTGATCTACCAGCATCACCTGCTGCAGATACTGCTTTAATTTGGGAGCCATTTTTAAGTCGTAATGATAGTCGGTTATTTTCCATTGTAGGTAATTTTAACCAACTAGGTAACTGATCGTACATAAATCGTACTTTAGTTACTAGGTTTTTAGCTGTTTCTTGTTTTGTTGCAATTACAAGGATATTTTTATCCTTTTGGAATAGCATCATGTGTAAAGCTATACCTGCTGAAAGTGTTGAAATACCAAGCTGTCTTGATTTTAGGATTACTGATTTATCGTGTTTATTTAGTAGTCCTAATACTTTTTCTTGGAATGGGTATAGATTAAACTGAGTTCTACCTCTTGTTGGGTGTTGAATCCAGCAATATTTTTTCATAAAATAAACAGGATCGCTTGCTGATTTGACAAATTCCTGTTTTATAATTGCTTTAATGTCTGCCATCGTATATACGTAGCTAAAAAGAAAGGGGACCGAAGTCCCCTTAAATTTTATACTTAGTTAAGTTAAACTTCTTTAATCATCTGTTTTTACAAATAAATCGTCGGTTTTCTGGTAATAAACTGCCATCTTCTACCATGTCTTTAGCTACTCCAGAAAGCATACTCATAAGTTTTTCTCTACTTTCGTTAAGACTTAGCTTTTTTTTGATATCACTTTCAGTAATTAAACCAGCTAATTTTTGGAAGCGAAGTGTGGATTCGTTAAGTTCAAATGCTTCTTCGTCAATAGCATCTTCTTCAACTGGAATATCTTCATCCACTACTTTTTTACCTCCGTCTTCATCATAATTTTTAGGTAACTTATTACCCATTTTACCGTATTCTTTCTGAAGTTTGGCTTTAGCTCTTTCAAGTTCTTTAAGTTGCTTGCGAACTTCTTTAACAGCATTTTTATCCATCATGTCTCTAAACTCATTATCTTCGTCAATACGAGTCAAACGACCTTGGGTTTCTTCGATCATTTCATCGATTGCTGCGAGTTTAGTTTCAAGGGCTGCTCTACGTCCCTGAGTTTCAATTTCTTTCATCTTTTTAGCTAATGGATTTTTAGCTTCTTTGATTACTTTTTTAATGTATTTTTCTAATTCACTCATAGTGTTTGTGTTTTCTGCTAATGGGTCGCTTAGATCAATACTGCCTCCTAAGCCTAAGGCATCTAAGTCAGCCATTGGATCGTCTGACATATCAAATTCGGCGTCTCTTCTCTTTCTACCTCTAGTTTCAGGAGCATTTGGATCGCGAGTTGGTTCCATTGCTTTTTTAAGCTGAGAAGTTAATGTAATTAAACCTTTCATTTCAAGCGCTTTTAAAAACTTATTTGCTTGGGCGGGGCTGTTATAAGAAGTAGCAGCAATTACGTCCTTAGAAGTAAAGCCCTCAGGCTTAAGCATTGCTGTAGCTAGGGCTTTTATTTCTTCCGGGGTAAAACGTTTTTTAGGGCGCTTTTGCCCTGGTGATTTATATGTTTTAAGAACGTCATTTACACGTTGCATAAATTGAAGAACTTGCTTTAAATCAGCTTCTTGGCTTAATTTAAATACATTAGATGTGCGAGCCATTTCTTCTAAATCTTCTTCCATTCCCGGAAGTTCCATGCCCATATCGTCTTCTTCGGGACGAGAATCTGCAGCCATCATTTCAGGGGACATTCTCATATCCTCTAGAGTAGCTTCAATTTCTTCAAGTATAATCTGCTTGATGTCAGTTTTATTCATTTTGCAAAATATTGTTGTTAACAATAATAAATATATAAAACTTAGTCAGGCAGTGTATAGTCTAAAGTTTGTATTAAAAGTATAGTTCCTAGTATACCTGCTGCAGCACCTACTGCAGGTTGATTATACCATTTATCCTGAGATTTTATATAATCTAAATGTAATTGAATCTGTTCATTTAAAAGAAATATTTCTTCATCCTTATACATTATTACTAAACTATCCTGTTCAACTAATAATTCATATAATTTGATAGTTCGTTCAAGTTCTTCAATTAATACCGCTTTAGATGAATCCTGTATTTCAAGCGTATCAAGAGCAAGAAAAAATTGCTCTAACTCATCCGCAGGAATTTTTAAAGTATCTTGAGCATAAAAAGCACTAGATAAACCTAAAAATAAAATTAATAATAAATTTTTCATTTTTTTCTTCTGTATTTTTTCTTAAAATCACCTGTTACTTTTTTAGCATTGCTAGTGTTTTTAACCTGTGTTTTAGCTTTAACCACTTTTTTCTTTTGTGTATTAACTGCTTTTTTAGTTTTAGCACGTTGTGCTTCTACTTTTCTAGTTTTAGCCTGTACAGTTTTAATTTTATTTTGGTTTTGATTAACCTTTTTAGTGTGCTCTTTTTTCTTTTTGTTTTGAGTAGAAGCTACTGCTGCCGCACCACCGAGCATTGCAAGTAATCCCACTATCCATTTCCATATTTTCATGATTAAAATGTTACTATTTTTAATATTTGTTTAATTCGTTCTTCTGTAGAACCTTTAATTGTTGTATAAAAACGACGATGTTTTTTTAATAATTCTTGAATACATACATCAATTTCATTTCTATATTCTAAATTAGTTTCCCTTACACCATTATCTTCCATATCCATATCTTCTGGGGATATATAAAATAAATAATCGTATAAATAAACAAAACGTTGGGCATATGCTTCAAAAGCTTCTCCATTTATAATACTAGTTTTTCTAGCACATTTAGTAAATGCCATTACATCTATAATAGTTCTATCTGTAACTATATTAGGTTGCATTAACTCACTTACACGTTCTGCAAGAAAAATTGTTTGTCCCTCTATAGTTGTTTCATGATTAAGAGGAATACCTAAAGAATTAAGATATGCACTACGTTCAGTAGCAAATTTATAATTTTTTAATTCAGGGATTTCCTGAAGCGCTTTAACTAGTGTAGTTTTGCCTACACTCATTGTTCCACAAAAACCTATTTTCATTATCCTGCTTGTCTTTCTTTAAATCTTGGATCTTTAAACCACGGTAGACCCTTACCGTCTCTTTTTCTTTCTTTCCATTCTTCTTCAGAATATTGTATGCCATAAATATAATACTCTCTTTTGCGATTATCACCCTCTGGTATAAGAGCTGGTCCCTCCCAGTTATGAAGTTTATTATCCCAAAGATAAGCTATAGTACCATCTGGTGATTTTAATTTTCTAGATTTAGGGAAATCTTCTACATCTCGAAGTCTGTTTTGTTCTTCGATTAAACGATTTTCTTTAAATTTTTTATCTTCTTTACTCATTATTTAAAATTGATTCTGCAACATATGTACCTTGTGCTCCACTTACTGTAATACCCCTTGCTGAAAGAGCATCGCCTACAAAGTGGACATTTGGTACTGTTTTGAGTGATAGATTATTATAATCTACAAGTGGTTCTGGTGATAGGTATTTTACTTCTGGCATATAAACACCCCAATCATTACCTAATGTAGGGAATACTTTAGTCATATCTTCAATAAAATCCTCAATATAAACAGCATTATCACCTATAGCATCATATAATGGATCTAAACTATTTACAATTTCTGTTTTAACATATTCACCCTCACTTGTTTTAGATGGTACTCTATGACTAGGTGAATAATAAGTACCTGTGCCATTAACTTGAAGCTTTTTAACTGCTTCACGTGACCAATCAAAGGGTTTATCTATACCTCTAATTTCCATTAAGATACCAAAATTAGTCATATCATTGCGATATGCTTCATCTTTTTTAGCATGGCCATTATAACTGTGATCACCATATGTTTCCTCTACAGCTACATAAGCCGCATTATTATTAGTACAGAATGATCTTAATGATACACCTTTATCTTCAAATTTACGATATAATTTAAAATCATAACTAATATCGATTAATTTTTGAAAGTGCTTTTGTGGTGCTTCAAAACGAACACCAATTTGTACTGGTTTTGCTTCAGTGGGTAAATCATACTGTTCCGCAAGTGCTTTACCAAAATCAATACCTGATTTACCTACACCAAAAATAAGCCTATCATAATATTGGCTGACATTTGCCAAATCTCTTTTCCATGAAACATAATTTTCACTAAAATTAACAGCCTCTACTTTAGTATTCCAAATAAAACGAACGCCTTTATTGCAAAGAAAATCATACCAATTCTTACCAATTTCGTGTAGGTAATCTGTACCTACATGCCATACTGGAAATAAACGTAGTCCAAAATAAGGTTTAATAAATTCAGGTTCTGCAACAGGGTTTGAACACTGTACCGCTTCTGGTTTAGGGTGGAAACGTTTAAAATTCTCAATTACTTCGTTAAATAATGACATAGCTTTATCTTCACCACAGTATTTGGACATATGACCCCCAATTGAAGTATGATATGTTAACTTGCCGTCACTCCAGCCTCCTGCGCCCATAAATCCAGTCATTACTTCTTCTGGTTTACGTTTATATGGATCATTACCCATATCAATAATGGTAATTAAATTACCAGGATAACCATTATCTACTAATTTAGTTGCAGCGTTTACGCCCGCTACTCCGGCTCCGATTATTACTATTTTTTCCATGTTTTAATCTTAACTATTAAATATACGAAAATAAAATGTGGCCTCCAAATGGAGGCCACAGCTCTCAGTTTAATTTTTTCGACTGGCTATGAATCAGTCTATACGTTTTTTATAATTTTATCCTTGTGATACACAAAGAACGGAAAAGCCACTACCTGTAATAGCACCCATATCCATACCAGCAGATCCTGTAAGGAATATTTCACCCGCTACTCCAGGGTCAGAGGTTGGAAGGGTATTTTCACCAGGTTTTTTATTTAAAAAAGAATCTACATAATCATGTAATACTGAAGTTGTATTATCTGTACGTGAATCTAAAGTATCAACAATACGTTGTGTACTAGTTCTAGATTTAAGATTAGAATTACTTTTAATAGGCATAATTAAGGGTTTTTTTATTCATTAATAAATATGTTATTCTTCTTGATACTTAAAATTATCTTCAAAGTCTCTCATAAGCATGTTACCTTTTAAATATGCTTCCATTTCCATTTTTCTTAAATGGTCATCATTTTGAGCATATTGAGGATCACTAGAGTCACCTAACTGCAAATCACCGCGTTCATTTTGGACATGGTGAATTAATTCATGGGCAAATGATCTAAGGATATCTTTAGGATGACGTCCTGTAGTATATAATACTATTTTTAATTCAGAAGGGTCATAGAATGCAGTCCTACCTAAAGTCATAGCACCGTTTTCTTTATCCTGTCTTAAAAATAAACTAGGGGTAGTGCGTATATTAAATTTTTTAACCGCATCCCTATAGATACCCGCTGCTGCTTGTTGAAATTTTGGGTTATTATTCATTATACTTCAGGTTCTTCTGCGGGTTCTTCTGATGCTGGTTCTTCTATTGATGCGTCAGGTTCGGCTGCTGATATATCTGTTTCAGCTTCTTCATCATCTTTTTTAATACTGCCTTTCTGCATTAATTTTTCAAGCTCATATTTTGCACCATTAATATCATCTTCTCTATCTAAATCAAATAAAATACGATTAATATCCGCTTGGATAAAATCTCCATTATCAATAATATTAAATGATTGGCCGTTTTCTAAAAAACATTTAAAAACTGGTTTTGGGGCTTTAATTATTTTAACATCTACAATTGCAGAAGGAGGAATACTTAATGTACCAGGACCAAGTGCATCCGCTGCACCAGCAGAAAGTCTTCTTAAATCATAAGAACGTTCTTCAACTAATTGCTTAACTTTACGTCTTATATGTTCTCTAATTATTTGTCTCATTTGTTAGATACTATATCTGGTTTTCTACCTTGCGCTGATCGTTTTTTTCCTTTACCTGGTCTAAAATCTTTTTTCTGTTTGCCTCCTGTTCCTTTTATTTGTCCTTTACATACTTTAACTGCTCTAGCCATTAAAAAAGGATTATGTTTTTCACCTTGTCGTTTTCTTTTAGCTATATAAGCATATCCTCTTTTACATAATGCTTCATCTAAATATTGTCTAATATATTCTCTTAATATATTATTCATTTTTGAGCTCTAAACGCTTTAATAGATTTGAGCATACTATCAGGTAAATCTGGGTTATCTTTTAAAAACTTCTCATAAGCAGCTAATTCAGATTTTTTTAATTTACTAATCAGATGCTTTAGTTAATTTAGCTTGTACCCATGATTCTAATTGTGATTCATCTTCAATCATATCACAAAGAGCAACAGCATACTTTTTCATTTTAAGCATTTGACTTTTAGCCATACCACCTTCATAATCCATACCATCATCACCTAAGTAATCAGGTGCATCTGGTTTTGGTAATGCCATTGGTGTATCCATAGGAACATCAGCTTCTTTTACAAATTTTATTTCTTGTCCATCAACCTCAATTTTACCTTTATTATGAAGTTTTTTCATAAGGCGCTTAGTAATTTCAATTGCCTTTTCTTTACTATGACCTTTTTCCATATGCTTTTGAGTTAAATGTTTTAAATCTAACTTAAACACTGTGTCTGGTGGTAATTTAATATCTTTAGCTTCTTTCATATTTTTTTCACTTAGGCTTGTCATAATAGGTCTTCCCTGGGGATCTACTAGTGGTTTTCCTCCTGTACCTTTAGCTGTTTTATCCTCAGGTTTTTCATCTTTTTTAGCTTTTTTTTCGGCTTTAGCTTTTCTTAATGCTTCAATAGTTTTTGTAATATCTTCAATATCTTCTTTTTCAGCTCCAGATCTTTTTAATGCCTCAAAAAATTCTTTTTCTTCTTTACTTTTTATTTTAAATGGTACTTCACCTTTTTTTATAGATTGATTAACATCATCTAATATTTTTTCATCTTCTTTATTTTCTGGTTTTAGAGCACCTATATCCTTGAGTAAGTCACTAAAATTAATTTTTTCCCCACTAACAAATTTACCTAAATTTTTAGCTAAACCACTTACAAAATCTTCTCTCATAGGAGTAGAATCATCAAATTCACCAGTATCTAAAAAGATTAATCTTTTAGTTAATAGTTTTTGTATAGAATCTTTCTGAGCTGGTTCTGCTTGTTCATATTCAGCTTTTAGGCGTTGTACAACCTTATCATTTGAATTTACTCTACCTATTAATAATAAGCTAGCAAGCATAGCTGCACCACCTAAAGCGTTAGCTAATTTGCCTTCTTCAAGGTCTTCTTTTTTAATTGTTTTTTTAGACTTTAAAAGAGCTTTAGCTATTGCTTTTCTTTTATTAGCTAAGTATTTATCAGTACTATCTACTTTACCATCATTATTGATATCATCGTCTTCTTTCCCTACAGGGTCTAGTTTTTTTTCACCGATGTTTACAACATCATCCTTATCTAAAGATTCAGGATTAGGTGGCATAGCACCTTTTTTTACATTATATACTGCCTCGTCTAAAAAATTCATAATATTATTTATATTTACAAGCTGTTATTTTATAAGCCCAAACACCTGATGCGACTAAAAATCCTAAAGCCCACCAACCATTTACTCCTAATAAACAACCAGCGCCTACTGCCAATACATATCCTCCATAACACTTAACATAACACTTAATTTTATCTAGTAAACCAGATTCTTTAGCATCCGCATAAGCATCTAAGATTTTATCATCAACGTCTGTTTTTTTAAATATACTACTACAGGATGAGTATTACCTTCTGATCCACTTACTCTAAATTGAGTAATAGGGCCCTCTAAAGTTTCTCCTTTTTCTAATATTAAACCTGTATCAGTATGTTCATTTACTCCTTTAATTAAAGTATCTATAATTACAGCTCTAGAGCCCGTTTGACCTACTCTTTCAAAGTAACCAAATTTTAAATCACTTATACGACACCCTTGTGGGGCATATATTTTTTGGATACTTCCCGTAATTCCTGCTAAACTTGAACTGTGTAAAAATTTTACTTTAGTATTATTTGATAATCCATTCATAATTATTTCTTTTTAAAGCTAACTTTAGCTTTTTTGGTGTTTCTAACAAATTGTTTTCCCTTTTTACTACCCCTAACTTTTTTTCTAGCTGTAGCTCTACGTTGGGCTTTAGTAAGTGATTGGGCTTTAGCTCTAGGTAAACAACGTTGTGTTGCTTTACCTTTGGGCATAGTTCCACATTTACCCGCAATATTTCCTTGAGTATCAATACGAACCCACTTTTCTTTTTTAAACCAATCTCTTAAGCTTTCATCTATATTAGCTTCTTCAACATTATATTCTGCAACTATTGCAAAATGAGG